>Ga0213866_10001630_pt1 | contig 16468 bp, 16 predicted proteins | sample PICome_11_FD_160079 | JGI IMG/M metagenome (GOLD analysis project Ga0213866, IMG submission 160079) | Coastal seawater microbial communities near Pivers Island, North Carolina, United States - PICO284 | ecosystem: Environmental > Aquatic > Marine > Coastal | place: USA: North Carolina...
TGTCGTTCTGGTCGCCCGCGATGTTGAGCATGGCATAGGAGTAGTGGGCGACGGTAAAGTTGCCGCTGCCGCCGATCACGTAGGGCGTCTTCGCTTCGGGCTCGCCGGGGTTGATCAGGTACTCGGGGGTGACGAGGTCGGCTTCGAGGATCAGCGCGAACCGGCCCTGGACCATCGCGCCGGAGAAGCTCGAGTAGTTGTTGGCGGCGGTGATGAAGCGTTTGCCGTTGGACTCAAGGCCGGGGAAGTAGGTCTTGTTGTCCTGCGCGAAGGTCACCATGCCCTGGTGCAGGCCGCGGACATGCGTGGTGGACTGGAGTTGTCTGGCGCTCTGGCGTGCCGCGCCGAGGGCGGGCAGCAGGATCGCGATCAGCAGCGCAATGATCGAGATCACCACAAGTAATTCGATGAGTGTGAAGGCTTTACGCACGATCATGCCGCTCCTGAGAAATGGATTTGAAAAGATGCCATACCCCATTCGATTCTTAGCGCCACATGCACTTACCGAGTCATTGCGGCTGTGGTGCGTGAGCGGCGTGATCTTGAGGCCAGGGCGAGCATCTTAAGGGGCGTACCAGAATGTACTTGCCCCACTGATCTGGAAGGGCTGCATGCCTGAAAAGCTTTCCCAGGTCACCGATGCGTCGACGCGTCCGACGCACATCACCTCCGGCGGATCTGCATCGAATTCTTCTTGCGTCAAGTGCCCGATGCCGTCGGTACCGCCGCTGGAAGGGTGCGGTGCGAAAGACTTCCAGTTTGTGCCCGCTGGCTGCTTGTTGTGGAAGCAGGTTGCGAGGGTTGTGGAGGTTGCCTTGGCGGCGTCATCGATCGAGCGCAGGAAGGTGTACTCAGGTTGATCGAGAAAACCTCCCCAATAGATCCACGGTGCCTGCCAATCGACACCGGGGTTATAGAACAGGTTGGGTTTATAGTTCGCCCAGGACTCACAGCCAAACGTGCCGCTGTTTTCTTCAAAGGGCAAGCCATAGTCGTCGACGAGGATCTCCCACTGTGGCTTGTTGGCCCATCGCATGTGGTAACTGTTGGGCCCTTGCTGACCACTGGGGAGAATGCTCTTGTTATCCACTGCAAAACTGATGCACGCCTGGATCAGCGCCATGGTGTTTGCAGATTCACGGACATGGTTGGCGGACTGTCTCGCGGAACTCAGCGCGGGTAGCAGGATTGCGATCAACAGCGCGATGATCGAGATCACGACGAGTAGTTCGATGAGCGTGAAAGCGTTGCGATGTTTCATCCGTGACTCGACATAGAGGGTCAAAAGAACACTCCCCCTCTTCTCCAGATACAGCACTGGCGATCACAGAGCTCTCATCGTAATCAGCCGCGGCGCCGACGGGCAATCAGTAAACCACCCAGCCCGAGCAATGCGAGCGATGAGGGTTCTGGAACGACCGTCAGGTACCAGCCGTCGGTGCGCGTAAAGCCCGGGCCGGCGGTCTGGTCGAAGCGGAGAAACAGGTTCTTACCGACCGCGGCGTCACCACCGCCAATCGCAGCGAAGGTGTTGTTGTAGGTCGCGAACGTGGTAGCCATGTTGGTCGCGACAACCGAGCCGATGACGGTGACACTGCCGCCGATGGTGTTGTCATCGGTGTAGTACAAGTCGCCGGTCAGGGTCGAGGTCGCATCGGAGCTGGCGGCACGCCGGGCGCGGTACTCGAGGAAGAAGATGTCGCCGGCTGCGATGGTGTGCTCGGTGTCCAGGCCGTACTCGGGACTGTTGAGTGAGTTGACCGAGGTGTACAGGCCGGTGTCTTGAATATTGGTTCGTCGAGCAGTTGCAGATTGCGCCCCAGTGAGGTTCTGCCAGTTGTCAGTGTTATTGAAAGGCTGGTTATCGGCGCCCGAAACTGGGCTCTCGAAGCCGCCGTTACGGACGGCAACGTCGTGAATGCCATTGCCGCCATCGCCATCATCGTAGTCCACGAGAATGGCCGCGTGGGCCGAAGGCACCGCAATAGACAGAACGGAAACTGTAGTGACCAAAGTCAGGGTTGCTTTGAGCATAATGATGATCCTCCTAGGAGCTGTGGATAAGACTGTACTGGCAAAACTACTGAAAAATAATTCGCGAATGCGATGCCTGAATTATAGATGACCGTAACTGGGAAATCCATTATTTCTTGCCCAGAATAACCAAAAGGGGGCTTTCTTTCGGATCAGCGCGTTAAGTGCATTTTCCAATAACCCTCTATGGTTAACAGGAAGAATCGCGCTGGGTACTTGGTTAGCTACGCCGACGGCGAGCGATGAGCAGGCCACCGAGTCCGAGCAGCGCTAGCGAGCCGGGCTCTGGGACGACCTCGACGTAGACATCGTCCATTCGGGCAAAACCATTCGGATTGTTATTGCCATCGACGTTGCCGACTTGGATGAAGAGGTTCTTACCATTCATCGCCGCGGTTGCGACCAATGAGCCGGAGTGCTCTTGATAAGTATTGTTTGCTGTAGAGACGCCCGAGTTCGAGGTCAGCGACTGATCAACCGCACCGCTGATCGTATTGTCGTCGGTCGTGAAGATCGTAAAGCTCGCTTGATCACTGGCATCATTCCAATTGAATGCGTCACGCCAGAAGTAGCTGAAATTTATGATTTCGCCGGTGGACAGGGTGTGTTCGGTGTCCAACCCATTCACACGCGTCGGGGCTTCTGCGATGATCCCGTTCTGGAGCGAATTGAAAACCAGGTCCTTGCGTGTAATCTCAGCGCCTTGCAAACCCGTGCCAACGTTGGTCCAGTTGTCCGTGTTGGTGTAGCTCAGGTTGGCGTTCGAAGCGCCCGGGACCGGATTGTTTTCAAACCCGCCGTTGCGGATGGACGCGTCGTGGATGCCGTTGCCGCCGTCGCCGTCGTCGTAGTCGACAAGGACCGCCGCGTTCGTGCTCTGGCCGGCAAGCATCGCGAACGACCCGAGAGCGAGTAACGAAAGAGTTGAAAAACGCATGCTTATGATCCTCCAAGTGTTGAGATCAGGTGACTAGATATGGCAGCGACAACTGCTGATTAGCGGAAGCATAACCCAGCTAATAAGTAAGGTCTAGTACTTTTGGGGGCAAAGATGACAATTACAACCTAGGAATTAACCTGTTAGGGGGATTGGATTTGAGGCTATCTGACGCAGTAGTGCTCGGATTAGCCTCGGCGTCGTCGGGCGATGAGTAGTCCACCCAGTCCCAGCAGGGCGAGGGACGAGGGCTCGGGGACGAGGGTGCCGGACACGTAGATCTCTTCGAACCGCAATACAGTCTCGGCTCCGATGTCTGTAAAGACCACCCGGATGCCCTTGGTATCGACGGGCGATCCGAGGACATATGACGGAGTGACATCCGTGTTGGTGGTGTCGGTGAACCGGGTGGTCCAGTCGCCGTCATTGTTCGCATCCCCGCCAGTGTTCAGGGTCTGGATCAGGTAGCCCTCGGCCACATACTGAGCACCGACGCTGCAGTGGAACAACTGGATCTCATCGACGCTGTACGTGTCGGCCCATGTGATCCAGATCTTTTCATTGCCGGACGAGGGGTTGGGGCCGTGGAAACCCGCATTAACCGCCCAGATCGGCGTGCCGTCATTGATGTAGTCGGTCGGGTCGCCCCAGACGTTCCAATAGCCGTTGTTGTCTGCCGTGCCGAGTGGCGCGATGTTGTCGCCGGGCAAGACGGCTGCCGAGGCGGTCAATGACATCGCTGCGACAGCGGCCGCAGAAAAGAGGGTCTTGAATTGCACGCTGTTCCTCCTGGCAAACGACTGGAAAGACTTTGTAACGACACACGCAGAGGGGTTCGCCAAAACGAACTCATACAATTTACGCCCACGGCACCGCGCACCACAAGGCTCAAACACAACAATGAATGTGAAATACCAGCAAAGGGGTAGATGCAGGCTCGCGCGTTTAGCGGGTCGATGAAACGTTACATCACGCCGTGATGCTTCATCAGGTCCTGTTTCTTTACGGTCAAGCGTCCGCGACCAGAATCCTTGGCAGCTTCTCATGGTCGACGAGGACGCTGGGGTGGCGCAGGCCTTGCTCATTCGCCAAGTCGATTACTTCCTGCTTCTGGCAGGCGGCGATTTCGACAACGAGTTGGCCGGGGTCGGCAAGATAATCCTTGGCCTGTTCGATGATCGGGCGGATGCAGTTCAGGCCGTCGGGCCCCGCGCGAAGGGCGCTGGTGGGCTCGTGATCTTTGACGTTCGGCTCGACCGCGTCCCACTCGTGGTCGGGGATGTACGGCGGGTTCGAGCAGAGGTAGGTCAGCCGTTCGCCTTTAAGCGGCTCAAGCAGGTCGCCCTGACGGAAGTCGATGCGGTCGGCGACGCCGTGGTCGGCGGCGTTTTCTTTCGCGACGGCGAGCGCATCTCCGCTGATGTCGGTGGCGATGAAGGTCGCGTCGGGGTCGGTCTTGGTCAGCTGCTTGGCCAGGGCGACGATGATCGCGCCGCTGCCCGTGCCGACATCCGCGATGCGCGGAGCGGTGAAGCCGGGCGTTCGGCGGTGGTGCTGCAGGACGTGCTCAACGAGGGTTTCGGTCGAGGGCCGCGGGATCAGCACCGACGGGTTGACCTTGAGCATTAGCGAGAAGAACGGCGCCTGGCCCACGAGGTAGTCGACGGGCTCGTCGTCCATCGCGCGCTCGACCAGTTCACGGAAGGCGGCGCGCTCCAGATCGCTGGCCGGGCGGTTGGGGTCCATGTACAGCTTGAGCCTGGGCTGATTGAGCACGTGGGCCAAGAGCATCTCGGCGCAGATGCGTGGCGAATCGATGCCCTTCTGTTCGAAGGCCTGGGTCGTCCAGAGCAACAGGCGTTTGGTTGTCCAGGTGTCCATAGGGTCTAGGGGCTGGGGTCTAGGGTCTAAGCTGCCGATGACATGATAAAGACATCCTGTTCAATGAAGGCAGTGACGGATGCATCTGCGGCCTGTGGTTCATACGATGGGCTGGTGTATCACGCTGACCTAGACCCCAGCCCCTAGACCCTAGCCCCTACACCATGCACGTCGCCCTACTCGCAAACACCGCCTGGCTGGACGAAGAACTCGCGACGCTGCACCACATCGTCGTCGGGCTGCTCGATGAGTCCGTGCGCGTGGTGCAGGCGTTGCCGCAGGGCCGGGCCGAGGGCGAGATCGTTTCGTTTGGCACGCGCCTGTCCTGGCGTGAGCGCCGGGGGCACCGCCGTAACCGTCGGGCTTTGGCTCGATTAGCTGATCCACTGCGCGATGAAGGGGTCGATCTGATCCACGCGTTGGATGGCCGGCTTTGGCGCGGGGCGCTCGATTTGTCGGTCCAGCTCAATCTCCCCGCGTTGCTCAGCGCCAACAGCGGGATGGATATCGATCTGGCGGCGCGTTGTGCCGGTCGGCTCGTGCCGGGCCAGCACGCGTTCGTCTGCGCGACCGAGCCGATGACGCAGTTGGTCACGCAGGCGATCGACGGCGCGGTGCCGGTACATCACGTCCCGCCGGGCGTGCACCTGGGCAAGCTGGTTGAGCGCGGCGACGACGAGACGCCTTGTGTGGTGATCAGCGGCAACGGCAGTTTCGACGAATACGTCGGTCGGCTGCTCGAGGGCGCGAAGCAGGCGATCCAGACTCAGCCCGATCTACAGCTTTTCTTTGACGGCCAGCGGCAGGACCCGCACAAGCTCTGGCGGGCGATCAATCACCAGGGCCTGTTGGCCAACGCGACATTGATCCCGCGTCGGCTTGGACACCGTGAGGTGCTGCTGCGTGCCGGGGCGCTGGTGCATCCCCAGCCGCTAGGCCGGGCACGGTCGTTGACGCTGCGCGCGATGGGTCACGCCGTGCCGGTGCTCGCGTGTGCGGACCCGATGCTGGACTACATGATCGATGGGCAGACTGCGCGGGTGCTGCACGAGCCGACGCCCGACGCCTGGGCCAAGGCACTGGTGGGCTTCGCGACCAAGCCGGCGCTCTGGCGTTCGCTGGGGGCGAGCGCGAAGCAGTGGGTCGGCGAGCACCGCCTGGCCTCGACGCAGCTTGAGCTGTTGGTGCGCACCTACCGCGAGCTAACAGGCGAACCGATCGCCTTCCCCGGCCAGCCGGCGGCGTGAAAAGTTTGTGCCTGCGCTCTAGCCAAACTCAATCTTCCAGCGGGCGGATCCAGATATTACGGAACCGCACCGGGCTGCCGTGGCTCTGCAACTGGATCGGCAGCTTGTCGCCGTGGGCCTTATAGTCCGTCGCCGCGTGCGGGCCGTCCCAGCCGGTGCCGCCGTAGAGTTCGGTGTCGTGGATATAGATGCCGTTGTGCATGACGACAATCTTCGCACGCCGCGCGACGTTGCCCTTCTCGTCAAACAGCGGCCGGGTAAAGAGGATGTCGTACGTCTGCCACTCGCCGGGCTTTCGGCAGGCATTGAAGTCCGGTTTCTTTCGGCCATAGAGCGCCCCGGCCTGGCCGTCGGCGTAGGTCGGGCTGATGTCGTTGTACGAATCGAGGATCTGCACCTCGTAGTTGTCCATCAGGAACACGCCGCTGTTGCCCCGGCTCTGGCCTTCGCCCTTGCCGTCCGCTGGCGACATCCACTCGAGGTGCAGCTGGCACGAGCCGAACGAGTCCTTGGTTTTGATCGACCCCGCCTGCCGGACCACTTCCATCGAGCCATCGTCCAAGAGCTTCCAGTCGTTGTTCGGGTGCTTAGGCCTTGTGCCCCGCCACTTGTCCATCGCTTCTTTGGTTCCGTCGAACAGGACGACCGCGTCGGAGGGGACGTCGCCCGCTTTGTCCTGCGTGCTGGCCGTGCCGGGCGTGACGATCGTGGGCAGCGGCTGCTTGGTGGTGTCCTTCTCGTGGACCATGATGCCGTCGATGGTCATGTACTTGACGGTTTTACCGTTGACCTCTTCCGTCCAGCGTTTCTCAACGGGGATGTTGTCGTTCTTGCAGCAGGCCTTGTCCGCTTCGACCGCGGAGTAGCTGTTGAACAGGACGGCCGCGGTGACGGCCAGTGTTGTGAGTGAGAGGGCTTTGAGTTTCATCGTGTGGTCTTGAAGGGGTGAAAAAGGGGGGAGGGGCGGAACCCGCCGATGGGCCTGAGTTTACCAAGCGGTCGACGTTGTTCTGGACCGGGGGGTTACAATCCCTGCCTTGCAACTACTCCAGACCATCCCGGACCTGCGTGCCCACCGCCGATCGGTTGAGAAGCCCATTGCGCTCGTCCCGACGATGGGCGCGCTGCACAAAGGCCACCTCACGCTCATCGAAGAGGCCAAGCGGCTCAGCGACGAGGTCTGGGTGTCGATCTTTGTGAACCCCACGCAGTTCGGACCCAAGGAAGACTTGAGCAAGTACCCTCGACCGCTGGAGGACGACCTCGCGGCGTGCGAGGAACTCGGCGTGTCGGCCGTGTTCAACCCGACACCTGAGCAGGTGTATCCCCCGGGCGTGGTGGAGACAGCGCTGGACGTGCCGAGCCTGACTGCCGAGTTCGAAGGCGAGCAGCGGCCCGGGCACTTCGCGGGCGTCTGCCGGGTCGTACTCAAGCTCTTTAACCTCTGCCAGCCACGGTACGCCTGCTTTGGGCAGAAGGACTATCAGCAGCTCATCGCGATCGAGGCGATGGCCCTCGACCTGAACCTGCCGATCGCGATCCAGCGCGTCGCGACCGTGCGTGAGGCGGATGGGCTGGCGATGAGCAGCCGCAACCGCTACCTGAGCGAAGAAGACCGCAAGCACGCGGTCGGGCTCTACAAGGCCCTCACCCTCGCCAAGCAGATGATCGAGGACGACAGCGAGACGGACACCGCCAACATCGAGCAGGCGATGGCCCAGACCCTGCGCGCCCACCGCATCACGCCGGACTACTGCGCGATCCGCCACCCACAGACGCTTTGCAGGATGGACATCGTTCGCACCCCGGTCGTCGCGCTGATCGCGGGGCGGCTCGGTGGCGTGCGTCTGCTGGACAATCTGATCATCTGATTAGATCGGGCGATTCAAATGACTGTTTATTGATGGGAATAAGCGCTGGCGCTCGATAGTTGCTACTGGTGTCGCAGTCTCTCGTTTCATGGGGCTGCATGAAACACCTGTTTGCATAAAGGGCTTGATGCCATGGCAAAGATTGAGACAGCACGGAAGCTGCACTTTGGTCATCTTGACGATCTTCTTCAGGAGGCCCGAAGGATCGCGGAGGGCCCAAACGCCCGATCGCGCGGATCCTGGACACCGGCCCAGAACATCTGGCACGTCGGGAGGGTGATCCAGGCCTCGGTCGAAGGTTTCCCCGGCCCCGTCCCGTTCGTCTTTAAGCTGATCGGGCCGCTGATCAAGGGCCGGTTCCTCAAGCGGTCGTTCAACCCGGGGATTAAGTTGCCTCCAGGCCTTGTCGACCACTTCACCCCACCGCCAGAGACGACGCCACAGCAGGCCATCGAGTTGATTGAATCGGTCGTCGCCAAGCAGAAGGAGCAAGGCTTCATCCCTGCCAGCCCGCTGTTCGGCAAGCTCTCGGCCCAGCAGTGGATCGACCTGCATTGCCGGCACGCCGAGATGCACTTCGGCTTGATCGAACTCACGGACTGACGCATGATTTGGGAGGGCGAGGCTCCTGCCGAGCCGTGAGTTAAAAATCGCTACGGCTCGGCAGGAGCCTCGCCCTCCCGGCCCCCCCAACCCCGTGCAAGGACGCACCATGACTACCGCAAACACCACACAAGCACCGGCCGTCGAACTCACCAGCGAGAAGGGCCCGGGCACGCGCCGTCGTCTGCTCGATGCCGCCGCCGAACTGTTCGCAACGCGGGGCTACCGCAACGTCGCGGTGCGCGACATCTGTGACAAGGCGGTCGCCAACATCGCCGCGGTCAACTACCACTTCGGCAGCAAGGACAAGCTGCACATCGCCGCGATGGACCACGCCCGTCAGCGCGCGTTGCACGAAGACCCCGCGCCCGCCGGACCTGCGCCCAAGGGCCCGCTCACCCCCGAGCAGCGCCTGCGCCGACACCTCCGCGCCATGTTCGCCCGCGCCTTCGCCACCGGGCCATCCGGCTGGTACATGCAGATCGTCCTGCGCGAGATGGTCGACCCGACACCTGCGCTCGCCTACGCGCTGGACGAAAACATCGGCCCGCACCAGCGCCGGCTCGAGGGCATCGTCGGTCAGGTCATGCAGCAAGACCCCGACAATGACGCGGTCAAAGACGCCGCCGCCGCCATCCTTGCGACCGCAATTTATTACCACTCCTGCCGGCCCGCGGTCGAGCATATGCGGCCCGACTTCGCGTTTAACCAAGCCACCGCCGACCGCCTGACCGACCTCGTCACCGCGATGGTGCTGGGCGGGGTTTCAGCGGGTTGATTTGAACGCCAGGATTATTCTGTTTTGTCATCTTCAGCAGCGGTCGCCGTTTCTTGTGCGGCCAATTGCTGCTTTGCCGCCTCCGCCTCGCGCTCTGCTTTGAGCTTGCGTCGGCGTTCGATGATGGCGGGGTGCACGTAGTTGGGGTCGTGCTGGAGCTGTGGGGCGATCGGGGGTGCGGGGATCACGCGCTGGCCGGTGACGCGGGCGTCGCGCATGATCGCGTGCGGGTCGCCGACGATCCGGGGTTGAATCAGATTGGGGTTGTTGAGGTGGGGGTCGGCCGTCTGTCGCGGGGCGGGTGCTTTGAGCAACTCCGGGCTGAGGACGAAGACGGTGTCGGGGCTGTAGGTGAGGATCTCCGCGCCGTCGAAGGTCTGCTGGTTGTAGACCCAGCCGCCGTGTGGGCTTGGCCCGATGTAGTCGGGACGCTTCATGAGGGCGGTGACGCCAGGCGCCTGCATGATGTAGCGGTGGTTGACGCGCGGGTCGCCGACGAGCGGGTTGAACCGGTCGAACTCGTGGGGCTTGTTGTCGTACCGGTCCAGCAGCAGCGAGCCGACGCCGAACTGACCCAGACCGGGTTGGCTGATGCGCTGGGACGCGGCGTTGGGCCCGGTGTCCGCGACGTTGCGATCGACCGGCGTGCCAGCAGGCCCGAGGTATTCCTGCGCAACCGCGCTGCTGGTCATCAGCAACAAGACGGCGGCCAGGTTGGTCATGTGCAAACGCATTCCACCATGATATCGGCGTGTGGAAGGCCTTCAATGACCAATGAACAAGCCTAAATGACCAATAACCATGCCATTTGTCTTCTCATTGGACATTTAGGCTTGGCCATTGATGATTCAACCCTATTTTTGCACCAGCGTTTACACTTGTGGCATGACGCAAGTGAAAGCCGACCTCGCTGATTTTGATGCCATCGCCAGCAAGCTCGACGACCTCCGCGCCGCGCTTGGCTCGGTCATCGTTGGCCAGCACGGCGCGGTCGACCTGTTGCTGACCGCGCTGCTCTGCCGGGGCCACGTGCTCGTCGTCGGCGTGCCGGGGCTCGCCAAGACGCTTTTAGTGCGGACGCTCGCGAAGGCGGTCGGGCTGGACTTCTCTCGCATCCAGTTCACGCCGGACATGATGCCCAGCGACATCCTCGGTACCGAACTGATCCAGGAAGACGAGAAGGGCGACCGCCACCTGCGTTTTGTGAAGGGCCCGGTCTTTGCGCAACTGATTCTCGCCGACGAGATCAACCGCACCCCGCCCAAGACGCAGGCGGCGCTGCTTGAAGCGATGGCCGAGCACCAGGTCACGGCCGCGGGCAAGACGATGCCTTTAGAAGAGCCGTTCGTCGTCGTCGCGACGCAGAACCCGATCGAGCAGGAGGGGACGTACCCGCTGCCCGAGGCGCAACTGGACCGGTTCATGCTCGCATTGGAGGTGGGCTACCCGTCGCTGGATGAAGAGAAGACGATTGTTGCGGACACGCCGCGCATCACCGCCGCGGCCGACGAGGTGCAGCAGGTCGTGACGCGTGAGGAGCTTTTGCGTTTTGCGGATGCGGTCTGGCGGATGCCGGTGAGTGAGCATGTCGTGGACTACGCGGTACGCTTAGCGCGGGCGACCCGGCCAGACGATTCTGATGCGCCCGCACAGGTCAAGCAGTACGTCGGCTGGGGCGCGGGGCCGCGTGCGGGTCAGGCGCTTCTGCATGGTGCCAAGGCTGTCGCGGCGATGGCGGGCGAGCCGACGTCGAGTATCGATCACGTCAAGCAGATCGCCCCGTCGGTGTTAAGGCATCGCGTGCTGACCAACTACGCCGCGGCGGGCGATGGCGTGTCACCCAATGATGTTGTGCAGACGATCCTGGATGCGGTGCAGCCGGCGACGTACGGTTGAAATCGCATGAAGCGCCGCGATTCATCGCGCTAACGCGGCAAGCCGCGGCGCTTCATTGGATGCGCTTCATCTGCACGAGTTGTTCGCGGATCGCGTCCATGACGGGTTGATCGCGCTGCAGATCAAACGCCGTTTCTTCCCACACTTCCTGTGGGTACAGCCACACCGGCTTGGTGCGCAGGTCCTCAGGCTCGTTGGCGTAGCGGGGGAAGAGGTGTGCATGCAACGCTGGCTCGAGGTTGCCGAGCATCTCGTAGTTGATGCGCAGCGCCCCGGTCACGGCGAGCACGGCATCGCCCAGGGCGGCCATGTCGTCGAGGAACTGTCTGCGTGTTTCGCCGGTGAAGTCGTTGAGGTGGGCGACGACGGGGTCGGGCAGCAGCAGGCAGTAGCCCTTGAGGAATTGCGCGTCGCCGAGCACCGCCCAGCCGGACTTCATGCGGGCGATGGCCTTAGGGTTATCGCCTTTATTGCACTGCGCAACGCGTTCGTGGATGAGGGTGGGGTGGGCCATGGCATCGATCATAGCCGCCGAGCGACGCCTCGGCGGAGGGCGCAGCTGCAATAAAAAACCGCCGAGGCGTCGCTCGGCGGCTTCGTGTTGTTGATTTTGATGTGTTGCTTATCGCAGCACGTCCTTCTCTTCCTTGAGCTTGATCGACGGGTCCTGGCGTGACTCGGTCGTGCCGGGGGTCGTGTAGTGGATCATGCGGGTGCGGTGCAGCTCGAGGGGCTGCATGATCGCTTTGCCGTCCGCGCCTTTCTTGGGCTCGCCGGTCAGCGCGTCGATGACGGGGACCATGATGGGCTCGCCGGTGTTCGGGTCGGTGATGGTTTTGGTTTCACCGTAGATGCCGCCGAAGAAGACCTTGAACTGATCGATGTCTTCGTTGGAGACCTTCCAGATGGCGACGGACTCACGGGCATAGTTCTCGCCCTTGAAGACGCGGCCGGGCACTTCGACCGGGGACATCAGCAGGGGCTGTTCGAGGAGCTTGCGGACCTCGTTGAAGACGGTGGAGGGCACGCCGAGGTTGGCGGTGACGATGTCGCCGTTGTCGGACTGGATGACGATGCGTGGGTCGAAGAACAGTTCGTCTTCGTTGTGGTTGGTGACCTTGTAGGTCATATACCAGTACCAGTCGGTGCTGCCGTCGGGGTTCTCGATAGCGATGGTGTCGGGGGTGGAGTGCTCGAAGGCGAATGCCCAGTCGTGGGTGACGGCGTCGGGCTGGGGCACGGCGGACTGATCGCCGTTCTCAGGCGTCTCGCCGTCCTGCGCGAGGGCGGGGGCGGCAAACAGGGCTGCGGCGCACAGCATGGCCGGGAACAAGCGGGTCATCGTCACCTCGGATCAGGGGTTACAAGCGGTGGGCGGCACGGGCCGCACGAGGCTACCATTGTAAGGGGAGCGTGCTTGGGGTCAATGCCTAATGCCCTGACCCGCCTGGGTTTGCCGAATAAGCCCGCCATCGACGCCTCAACACCCCCGCCCCCCTCGGACCCGCCATGGCCAGCGTGACCAACCTGTACCCCGACACACCGCCCGACGGCGGGGGGCTGTACCTGGGCCCGGTGCCCGATCACCTGCGTCGATCGGCCCTGGCGCTGCTTTTAGTGGGTCGGCCACGGGAAGAAGACGCGGCGGTGGAGCATTTCGAGCAGTTCGCGACAGAGCAGGGGCTTGATTTGAGCACGCTCTGGCAGGCATCGGAGGGCGGGCCGACGGGCCGGATGCTCGGGACCGTGTTGCTGGTTCCCAATCACGGGAACACCGCGATGCTGTTTGTGGGCCAGGCGACGGGTTGGCAGGACACCTCAGCAGTGGTGGCGTTGATCCGCTCGGTGTGCGATGGGCCGGGCCGGCAGGGCGTTTGTGTGGTCCAGTCGCTGATCGACCCCGGCCAGGTCGTGGAGGGGGAGGTGCTGCAGCGGGCGGGGCTGACAAGGTTGGCGAAACTGATCTACATGCAGCGGACGATCGAGCCCGGCGAGCACCGCGTATCGCGGCCCACGGCCCTGGGCGGCTGTGAGGAACCCCGGATCATCACCTACAGCGATCAGACGCACGGCGATTTCGCCCGCGCGATCGAGTCGAGCTATGTCGAGACGCTGGATTGCCCCGGTCTGGTCGGAATGCGGGAGACGGACCAGATCATCGCGGGCCACAAGGGCACCGGGCGCTTCGATCCGGGCGGTTGGCTGGCTTATTTTGACAAGAACGATGACCCGATCGCGGTATTGCTGCTCGCGCCGGTCGCGCAGGGCAGCGGGCACGAGCTGGTTTACCTCGGCGTGTCGCAGGCGTACCGCGGTAAGGGTATCGGCAAGCGATTGATGCGCTACGCGGTCTCGGAAGCGGCGCGGCAGGGCGGCAGTCGACTGTATTTGGCGGTCGATGACCGTAACGACCCGGCAGTGCGCCTGTACACGAGCCTGGGTTTCCGCGCATCGACACGCAAGATCGCTTACGTGTTACCGCGCTAACGTGACAAGCGAACGGCAATGCGCACGAAAGAGTTTGATAACGCGATTGTTTGCGCACGAGTGCGGTATTCTCGTTAAGAACAAGGTGGATGTCTTTTTTGCAATACGCCTTTCACCTTATTTATGAGTGAAATTGTGCACACGTGTTTTCCACAGCAGACGCACGTGCGTTAGAAGTGGATAAAAAAAATTTCGGGCCTAGCGCTAGAGCCAGCCGCGATTTTTCTTGTCAAGTGCGCTTCTTGCAAAAACTCCCACTTGAATCTTGTGCAACATTCTCTATCTTCTCTTCTGTCGGCTAAGGACAGCCAACACACCTCACGGTCTATCGGGCGTTTCAATCTCACCCGTTTCATGCGACCGCCTCGAGGCCTCCGGACGGACCCACCTTCGTACCGGTCGGAGCGATCAGGCTCCGCCCAAACAACCCAACCACCGATGGCCTGATCGATCACAGGATCCAGACGGGCCAGCGCCAACGACCAGGAGTGTTCGTGACTACGACCACCCACGCGATCAGTATCGACACGCATATCGCCGACACGCTCCGACAACAGCTCGGACAGCAGAAGTTCGCGATGTGGTTCGACGGCAGTACCCACTTCGCCTACAGCCGGGACGAGCACACCCTCACCGTCACCGTTCCCAACCAGTTCACCCGAACGTGGGTAGACCGGCACTTCGCATCCGACCTCCGCACCGCCGCACAGGCCGCCACCGGGGATGAAGTCCGCCTGGAGATCCGCGTTGTTGCGGATGACGCGACCGCAAAGGACGGGCACAACACCGCACAGGGCCCCGCCGTACCCGCGCCCGTCGAGCAGCCGGAGGTCTTCCCCGCCGGCCCCTCGCCTAACGCCGCCGACCTCACCCCGAAACGCGCTGCCCCTGGGTTCAAGCACCGCCTCAGCCAGTTCGTTACCGGCCCATCTAACCAACTCGCCTACGCCGCCGCGATGCGCGCCGCCGACCTGTCCGACCCCACCGCCAGCCACCCGCTGTTCCTGCACGGCACATGCGGCGTCGGCAAGACCCACCTGCTCCAGGGCATCTGCGCCCAGGCCCGCCAGGACCACCCCGACGCCAAGGTCATCTATATGACCGCCGAGCAGTTCACCAACGACTTCATCGCCGCGGTCCGCAGCAACAAGCTTGAGGCCTTCCGCCGCAAGATCCGCCGGATGGACCTCTTGGCGATCGACGATGTCCACTTCTTCGCGTGCAAAGAGAAGACGCAGATCGAGTTCCTCTGCTGCTTCGAAGAGAACGACCTGGCCGGCGCCCGCGTCGTCCTGGCCAGCGACAACCACCCCAAGCGGATCAGCAGCTTCTCCGATGCGCTGGTCTCTCGTTGCGTGCGTGGCTTGGTCGTCGAGATGAAAGAGCCGGATGCCCTAACCCGCCGCGCAGTGCTCAACGAATTGGCCCGGCGTCGCGGGTTGCTGATCCAGTCGGCCGTGCTCGACCTGCTCGGCCAACGATACGAAGGATCGGTCCGCGAGATCGAAGGAGTCCTCGCGCAGCTCCACGCCCTCGCGTCATTGCCCAACCGCAACCAGCCCGCCCAGCCCGGACGCCCGCTCGTGGTCGGCAGAGAGTTCGTCGAACAACTTCCCGATTTCAATGCGCCGGTCGTGCGCCGGCCCGTCCGATTCAACACGATCGTCAAGGCCGTCTGCGCCAGGCTCGGCGTCGAAGCCAGCCAACTCGCCGGCTCGTCACGACACAAGTTTCTGGTCCTCGCCCGCTCGCTGTCGGTCTACCTGGCCCGCGAGCTGACGACGATGAGCTACCCCGAGATCGCCCACGCGATGGGCCGCAAGAACCACTCGACCGTGATCACCGCCGACCAGCGTTTGCGTCGACAGATGACTGACGATCAGCCGATCATGATGCCCGCCGGGGAGGGCACGGTGACCCCCAGCGAGCTCGCCGGCTCGCTCTCCCGCGAAGTGATGCGGCTGCAGGCTTGAGCTACGCGTGGTGCCGGGATAATTGATGAATTCGCTCTATTTTGGTACTTTTTCCGGTTCGCGATCGCACGTCTGGGCATCCCGCCTAGGCCTGTCGATCGCATCAGCTACGGGGTGTAGCTCAGCTTGGTAGAGCGCTACGTTCGGGACGTAGAGGCCGCAGGTTCAAATCCTGTCACCCCGATTCTCCGCAAGAACGAGGTCTTCAGTCAACGCGCTGAAGACCTTATTCAATGTCATATCTAGATTTACGTCGTGCAAAGAAAAGTTCAAACACGCCATTTCGAGTATCCGGCGTTTTGCGCGGTAATCTGCTGTAAGCCACTTATCTTCAAGCGTTTGCGAAAGTTCAAACATTTTGAGCGCCAGCTCACCTTTTTCGGCCCGGCTTCGGTCGTCGACGTCCAACTGAAGGCTCAGCTCAGCGATCCTGTCACGCAGCTCCGTGTTCTTTGCGGCGTAGGTCGTCTTGTCGATCTCGTCCATCAGCCGGAGGTTGAGGAGGCGGTCCTGCTGATCGCGTAGCGAGGTGAGTTGTCGATTGAGTTCAGCCGTTTGTTTCTCGGTCTGCTTCTGGCTCTCGCGGACCTTGGCTTGGAGTGACCGGGCAAACCAGTCACGCGCCTTCGGGTCGTCGATCTTGATCTTCCTGAATAGGTCGATGACTTGACGGTCGAGATCTTCTTCTCGTAGTCGGACGCGTGGATGGCCCGGCTTGTTGTACTTCGCGCACCGGTAGTAGCGGTACTGCTTCTCGCCAC
>Ga0213866_10001631_pt1 | contig 16465 bp, 9 predicted proteins | sample PICome_11_FD_160079 | JGI IMG/M metagenome (GOLD analysis project Ga0213866, IMG submission 160079) | Coastal seawater microbial communities near Pivers Island, North Carolina, United States - PICO284 | ecosystem: Environmental > Aquatic > Marine > Coastal | place: USA: North Carolina...
AAAAATTTTGGTTGTGAGTAACTTGTTTTGTGGGTTGTGGGTAAGTTGTTTGGGGCATTTTACACGTTTTACCTTGCTGAATTAAGAAAAAAATAATAATCAAAACCTAGAAACTTACCTTTCCGTGCGGTATTTTTCCGAGAGGATGCACTTACAGTGGCATCTAAGATCTTATCTCTCGAGAAATATTCGGAGTTATATCTTACTCAAAGCTGTAATTATTAGCTAGGATCCCGGGAAATCTTTTGTTTTTTTTAAATGCGGGCTTTGAAGCAAAGCGTATTTGAGACAAATACTTCAATGCAGCACCCCAAAATAGTACAAAAAACGAAAGTATTATACCCCCAAAGAACGAAATGTACTAACCACAGCAGAAGAAATAACTTTTGCAATGCGCAACAAAATGATTGTGATGTGTTGACTACAGTGTCTAGCGCTATTATTGAGCGTTACGGCTCAGCTGAAACCAAAAGAGTAATTGAAAGCTTGAACTTTTTAGCAGCAGATGAAGAATATTATAAAGATCATGCTGACTTTGGTATACAACGAGCTTCATCCTATATATCTGATCTTCAAGCACGCCCTCTCCATGATACTAATAATCCCGATTTCTTTTGGATGAAAAAACTTGAAAAAGAATACGAAGTCATACTTGGAGAGTTACAAGCAGCTGTGGCTAATACGGACATAGAAAAACAAGGCAATTACATCTGGGCACCAGCAGCCAGAGAAGAGGCAATTGCATATGGGCCAGACTGGCGCACTCTCGTGTTACAGGACCGTTGCGTATGGGATGTCACAAATTCGTCACTATTTCCGAGGACGACAGAACTAGTAAAACGATTCGAGGTTCCATCAGTTGAAGTTTTTTTCGCACGTCAGTCACCGCAGACTGGTATTAAAGCTCACTCGGACAATACCAACTTTATATTGACGTCCCACTTGGGACTAGATGTACCAGAAGGAGAATGCTGGATGCGTGTCGGAAACGAACAACATTTCTGGAAAAATGGTTCAGGAGTTATTGCAGACACAAGTTTCATTCATAGCACTAAAAATTTGTCAGAGAAGAGGGATCGATATGTACTCATCATTCGGTTCTGGCATCCTGGACTATCAAAGATAGAATGTAACGCACTAACTTTTTTATTTGATGCAATTGAAGATCCTACCAAAGAAGGTATTATCAATGCCAATAGACTTGCGGACGAGCGGGAAAAGGAAATACAACTTATTGCGAAAAAATCAACAAGTCAAATGAAAAAGAAAAGAAAAGGTCTTGGGATGTTGAATAAAGGAATGAGCTAGGAGGCCTTGTGTGTAGTGGTTCCTCAACAACTAGTATCTATGATCAATTTATTACATATCATTATAATTGTTAAGCTACACGGTATCTGGTAAGATAGGTATTATGACTACCACTATCATACTGTGGTAACAGTAACCTAATATATATCACAAGTCATTCACCAACACATGTCTAATCGAAGACTCGCCCCTTCTCATCTCCGCTATGGCATCATTGATTTTTGAAAGTGGTCTTTGTTTTACCGAAGCTCTGATTCCATTCCGTGAACAAAAATCTAACATTTCTATCATATCTTTGCGCCCTCCCGTATTACTGGTCGTTATGTTACACATCGTGAATCCCATCGAAAATACATCAGCTGTGATAGGCGGGCACATCCCGACAAAACAAATTGTGCCACGTGGTCTTAATAAGTGGAAGAATTTTTCAAAATCTACTCTTTGGTTTGTCGCAATGGTGACGAGAATGAAGTCCAGAGTTCCATTTCTGCGCGACATGGCGTCTCTATCTGTGTGTAGCACGTAGTGCTTCGCTCCATGCTCAATTGATTCTCTTTTCTTTGACTCAGAGGAAGAAATTGCTGTAACTTCACATCCCATTGCTTTTGCAAATTTTATCGCCATGTGCCCAAGACCACCGAGACCTAAAATTCCAACACGATCACCAGGCTTTGTCTGTTCCTTCAGCGGAGTCCAAACCGTTTGTCCTCCACAAAGTAATGGGGCTACTTCCGCTGAGTCTAAATTCTTTGGTATTTTGAAGGCAAATGAAGCATCTTTGATGCGCACTAGGTTTGCAAAGCCACCTCTATTACCCTCACAGCAAGTGCACACAACTTTACCACAAAGTTGTTCGTTTCCTCTCAAACACCATTCACAGTCGTGACACGATGAACACTGCCAACCTACCCCACAGCGTTGTCCCGGTTTCAAATGTGTGACAGCATTACCAACTTGCGTTACAATACCAACAATTTCGTGTCCGCATACTTGTGGCCACACCGCATAGTCTCCATAGTCACCTGAAATGAGGTGATCGTCCGAACCACAAAGCCCACAATGTGTAACTTTGATCTCAACCGAATTACTCGTCATATCTTGTAAACTAATGTTGATTGGAACGAGATTTTCACCTTGGGAAAGGGCAGCATAAGCAATCGTTCGGTCTCTCCTCTTGGTTGCACTGTCCCTATTTGTGCTCAAATATTCAAGTTGTAGTGCATTTGATAAACTCTGACCCCATCGTTCATCTACACATATATCTACTTCACCTGACTTTTCGCCGGTTTTGAGCCGCATTCCTTCAGCTGCAAGCTCAACTTCCATCGATTCGAGCAAAAGGAGAGCTCGTTTCAGCTCACCAATGCCATCTGCAGCTCCACTTTTAGCAGCATTCGTCCATCCTTCCAAACTGCACATGCGAAGCGGTATATCCTTCGATATCCAGGTATACAGTTGATCAAATCTTATTAATTTACCTTTCACTTCTCGGGCATTTCCATCAAAACTTTCAATCTTTCCTTCTAAGGAGAGTTTTGTTAGCATCTTCGAGCAATCATTCACGCTCATAACGCTGAAAGCCCAATCCGTGTGAGGAAATAAATTCAAAGCGACACAAGCTCGCAGGAATATTACAATATAATCGTCATCAGGAGCACAACTTCCTTCATCTGTAGAAATGCCTATATCACCAAGTTGGAGAACCGCACTTGGGACACCAAGTTCAGTTTGAGCACGTAAACATACCAGTTCTGCCACTTCTTTACTCTTCCGATAGCCCGTAGCCTCTTCACCAGGGAGAGGTAGCATTGTTGATGTGAACACGTGCTTAGCTCGAGCTTGTGCTGCAAATTCCAAGGCATTCACCGTCCCACCGACATTTACTGCAGCCAGTGCGGAATATGCCTTCAGCATATTGACTTCTGCTCCTGCATTGACAACGACGTCGATGCACGACACCAAAAAATCATATTCACAGCTAGAGATGCCAAGTGATGGCTTTGCAATATCACCACAAACAAGTATTACCTTCTTTGAATACCCATCACCGAGAGAAATTCCACGACGAGAACTTATACTAAGAACCCTTTCATTCGCCTGCTGCTTGTTCTTAGCTCTAATAACACAGTAAATGCATTCGACAAAATCATCTGCAATGAAATCACGTAGTAGATATGCACCAACATACCCCGTAACACCCGTTAATAAGATATTTTTCTTAGTTTTCACACTCCACGAGTCCAAAATGATTCCTCTCGTTTCTTCACTTTTTTCACGCGCCAATGAGCTGAAAGTGTATTTATCTGCCTCGTGTGATGCACTAAATTCCTTGGAATCCACTGAAGAGAGACTTGCCATTCCTGATAAGGTTGGTTTGGCCAGAATCTCTCCAACCTGAACCTCTTCATTTCGATATTTTGATATAGCATCGGCTAGTTCAACAAATTTTAAGCTTCCACCGAGGTCAAAAAAACTGTCGCTCCCTTTCAAGTTAAGTTGTGGTTGACCCAACACCCTCTTCCAAATCTCTGCCAACTCTGATTCAGCAGCAGTCAGGATATTTAAAGCACTGTCCGAAATTCGCCTCAAATTTTTAACATCTAGTTTCAAATCTTTACCAGATGTAGCAGTATGAATTCCATCATCCAAATGATAAAAAGCACTTGGAATCATGTAATGTGGAGCTCGTGCCTGCATCCATTCACGAATTTCAGTCTCTGATATTGATTCATTTACGTCTTGCGTCAAAGAAATGGCAGCTACAAGACTAATTTCTGATCCATCTTCCCCACCAAAAACTGAAACTTTCGCTGTTTTGATCGATGTATGCTGGAGCAATAAATCTTGAACCATCCGGGGAGAAACTTTAAACCCACGAATTTTTACATGTGCGCCATTTGCTCTGCTTTCAAATGTAATCTTATCACCTCCAAGCCAACGAACTAAATCCCCAGTATCATACCAATCGTTTTTCATGGAAGATTTGCCATGTTCTGTCCAATAGCCAGTGAGCAAACCTTGTTTTTGCACGAAAAGATGGCCGATGTTGCCGCGTAAAACAGCTCGCCCAGATTCGTCAAGTATTCTTGCCCTCGTGCCTTCTCGAATTTGGAAGTATCCATCTCTATAAATAGCGAGATCACCACTTTCATTTGTGCTGTAAATGTTTACTACCTTACAAGTGGGTACTTTTGCCAGAAAGGAATCTCTGATTTGGTCCCGAAAACGTTCTCCTGTCAACATGAGGGTGTGCACAGAGTCAAAAGACTGCCGAAATATTTCATCTGGTACATTTATCAAACAACTTTCCAAAATAGAGGGAGTTAAAAATAGTACCGTAATCTTCTTCTCCTTCACATAGTCACACAGTTCTTTTGGTTTCAAAAAAAAGTCGGACGGTATGATCACAAAAGTGCAGCCAGAAAGGATTGGGATTAAAAAGTAATAATATACCCAGAAACTCCCAACCCGATCACCCTCTCTTAAAATCTTCTCAAAAATTGGATGCGAATCAGTGAGAGAAGCCTGAGGACAACAAACAACTTTAGATACGCCAGTTGTACCACTGGTAAGTACGCAAAAGCCTCCGGTGTCTGGTTTATTCGCTGCATTCAATGTTGGATGAAGTTCTTTAAAGATGCTGTCAACACATTTGAAATCATCCATTTCTTTAGATAGTACAACAACGCTCGCCTTTTCCGTATCCGAAATATTCTTTGAAAGAACATCTGAAGTCAAGATTACTTTTGGCTTTATGATGCCCAGAACTCGCTCGAGGTCGGTCGATCTATACCACGTAGGTACATCTGCAAAGACACACTCGCATAATAAAGAACCAAGGGCTGCCCAAGTTGAGGATGCAGAAGATTCAAGGTAAATTGCCACGTGATCACCAGAAGTGCAACCATATTTGGTCAATATCTCATCAACCTTCAGAGATCTTGCATAAATCTCCGTCAATCTGTATGAACCTTTCAGATCTGCGACCGCAACATTATCCACTTCATCGCAACGCTGAATTAGCTTGGATAAATCTCGCCAGTGCACATTTGGAAAATTGATATCAATACTTTTATTGCCTTCTGCAAAAGTGACTTCAGACTCGACCTTAGATGATTCAATATCAGACACAATTAATTTGAATATGTCTTGCATGAAGACATCAGATAATACATCCTCCTGAGTCCGAATCATAGAGACTGGATACGCTAAAGATTTTATCGCTGGAATTTTGTCCGTAATTATCAGAGCACGAACTACACACATGTATCCATTTGCTATTTTAGCGTCCATTACTTGTAGCATTTGTAAAACTGCTTCTACTTCACCACAAACCACCAAAGGCAAATCAAACAAATACGGGCATTTATCTTCCACACTTTCGAATTCCTCATGGTGAAAAGCGAAGATTGTAGAGTTTGAAAAGAAAGAAGCAGTCATGCATGATAATAGGTCCAGGTTACCAAAATATGATGAGCCACAGATGAGCACGTTGAAGATATTTTGAGAAGATGTGCTTTGACGACAAATTGGCCAGCTCTTCCTCATCGAGACAGAGTTCCAAACAACCGCTTCATAATAAGGTTTTACTTCTGCGACACTTCTGGATATTTCTTGAGAAATATCTTCATGAACATTATCCTCTTCAACTGTAATGTGAGCCAAATCCACCTGACGATTCATCGCAGACTGAATATCCACTTGAATATCATCCCAGTTGAACATGGACTTTTTGTATTCAACTCCAACGAAGTCACAGACATGCTCTATTGCCAATTTAGGACTTTGGACCACGTCTAAATCGGCGTCTAAAATCAACGAGGTAGCTCCAATTCGTTTCAATCTTGAAAGGATCTCAAATGAGTTCTTGTAAGAAAGTGTGTTGATGTTTTCAATACATTCATTTCCCCTCGCACTGGTACGCCATTCAGACGCACACATTGCTTCAGGATCCCTAACAAGAATGATGTGATTAAAACTCTTCAACCACGTATCTTCTATTTCAGCATTGATGTAATTATGGCATTGCTCTATTGTAACATTTACTTTCGCTTCCGCATTTACACTAAGTATTTCTAGCATAGAATCATATACTGCTTTTCTCAGCGAACTCTTAGCACTCTGATTAGCAAATGTGCTTGAGTTTACGTGCGAGGATATTAAAGATTCGTAAATTTGAATCTCGGGGTGCATTTTCAAACAGCATTTGAGAGTGTCTGATTGACTATTGGGTAAAGACCACACTATAATTCGCTTGCGTTCACTGTAGTACAAATCACTCGATGATATCAGAGGAAATGAACTTCCTTGAGCAATGCACCAGCAGCACATTCCGTCGCGAACAATTTCGGATGAAACTCCTAACTCTCTCAACTTAAATGATATAAATGGAGCCGGATTTATCCCCCCCCTTGCGATAAGTAAAATCCTATGAGATAGATCTACTCCAGATTCTATGAAAATCTGTCTCAAGGTATCCGAATCTTTTGCAGAAGAGACAACAGAAAATGGGACGTTTATTGCACCAGGAATATGACCGCGGCGATGACCTGAGAATTCTACTAACTTTTCATTCGAGTTATAGTAAGAGATATCTAAAGTCTCCCCATGGAAAATTTGAGGCTCTCGACAGTCAATAATTTGAGTTTGGATAGAGTCTAAACAGTTTAAAACTTCAGAAACATCAACTTGGTATACCGATGAATCTGTAACATCTGCATGCCCACGCGGTGTGTAGGTGTTGAGAGTAGTATCGCTTATGGCGAGATCTTTTCGGGAGATCTCTGTGCAAGAACCTGACTTTTTCCACTCCTTAAACCCACCTTGAAGGATATACACCTTCCCTACATGTCCAAAATATTTGAATACAAAAGCACAATACTCCGCACTAAAACTAACGTCGTCGTTGCCATAAATGATAACATCATCTTCAACAGAAATGCTTACTTTGTTCATGTAACGTACAAAATCAGTCAACTTCGGGAAAGCTTGAGGAGTCTGTTGAGAGTGATCACTCACCGACTCGTGATTGTAAAAGATGGCAAACGGTATATGTTCTTGATCATACTCTTCGCGAATACGTGCCGTTGACTTCGTGTCGTCCCATCGCGCATCAATTATTTTTAATCCATGGTGTGACTTTTTACTCTCTAGCAGATCTTGAAGTTCAGCGGCAGTGACAGTTCCCAACAGAGACATTTGAAGACGTCAGAAAAGTAAACCACTTCGCACTTCGAAATAAGTTAGCTGCTTTTCGCTCGTGTGTATTTCAAACTTTTCTACGTGCCTTAGATTGTGCACACTTTATCACTAGATTGTTCTAAACTCTTGTGCACGTTGGTATCGATTAATTTCAGATATTTAAGTGGACCAAAGTGGCGAGAAAGGACTTTTAAAGCTCTGCCCCGTGATGCGTGCTCCCAAGCTGGCAAGCTCCCGTACCAGTTGAGAGAGGGCTAAAGTTCGAAAAAATGATAGGGGACCAACACTGACAACCGACAGACTGATTGAGTGACCGGCCAAGGCAAAGCAATTTTTTTGGCAAAAATATATCCCTTTTGAACTGGGCGTCCCAGGGGATATGTCGTTTTTTTTGTGTTAGTGTGTGTGTTTTGTATTTTTTGCTTGAAAGAAAGATTCCATCCATTGACGATGGAAACCATCGGTACAAAAACGATTTAATCGGTACGAGAAACAATTTTGCCATATTTCTTTGTTTTTTTGTGTCAGTGCGTAGGGAGTGTCCCTCGTCGGACTCGAATACTTACCGAGTTTCACTTTTTCTGAATTAGTGTTTAAAGGGAAAAAAAACAAAAAAGAGCCCCCTTTTGAACTCGGGCGTCCCAGGGGATATTCGTAGTATGAATACTACACCTTCCTTCGTTCCTTTTTGCACTTGCTTTTCTTCTCATGCGCCGAAATTCGTGACAGAGTACACACCTGTTGGATAGAGCTGTGAGTGACTCTGAAGAAAAGTACCGGCAATAAGTTTGTCGGGACATTGTAGTGAATTTCAACGCCTTCATAGAATTTTTTGAAGCGACGACACCACGAAAGATGGCAACGACGGGACGGGAAGGTATATCCACTACTGAGAAAACCCAGACAGAACGAAATTTTATAGACCGTGTCGAAGGTCGAAGCTTCGTAACACAAACTCGCCACGAAACGAATATGATTCGAAACCATCCATGGTTTGACTACCCTCCTGCTTTTGAGAAGCGAGTTAAGAGAATGCTAAAGACAAGTAAAAAGCTCCTTAATCCCGCAATAATCTTAGAGCCGCTACCACCAGCGCTCAAATATTCTCTGACACGTAACTTTGGTTTTGTTTCTTCGGTATTTACTCAATTCCTAGGGAATGATGGAGTGAGTAACGTGCAAGAATCGATTGGACTTAGTAAATAGAAGTATAATGTTGTTTGAGAGGGGCAATTTTTGACAGTTTTCAGCATAGTTTCGGGAGAGTTTGGTAGGAAACGTGACCCAACTTAGGCCACGAAGAAAAAAGTGTGCAAAAAAATTTATTTTGTAATAGTAAAAACTTAAAGTTTTCTGACATTCCTTTCGTGAGATATCGAAACGAACCTATCATTCAGATCAAGCCCCAGTTTTCTCAGACCAAATGAGTCTCGATGTGGAATGTCGCGAATATCTGTTTCCCCTTCAGGAGAGGATCTGATTATTCGAGAAACTTTTGGGTGAGGAGTCAACTGAATATCATCAATACCATAATTGTTAACAGCGGAACTTGTGACATTCATCCCATCGGCTCTAGAATCCCGTCCCGGCGTTTTACCACCAATATCCTTTCGATCGGGCTCAACATAGCCAAGGCTCACTTTCCGCATCTTAGAGGTATGATACTTTGGCGAATCTGGTACAGATTTTTCATCAACTTGGTCCATAATTTCAATGGGTGCCTGTGTTTTCCATGCAGGAAGCTTCCGCCTCCCTTTATTCGCCTGCATCTTCTCGTAAAAGACATCTGAGCTTTCATTGATAAGCACTTGTGAGTCTGGAGAAATTGAAACGGAACCTAAACCATGAATATTGTTCACTGCTTGGCTCTTTGTTGACACATCACCAGCCTCCTGCTTCCAGTCGAGAGCTGTTTTCATGGGTGTGTTAGAAGAATCTATATTTCCTGATCCAGCAAGTGTGTTATTTCCAGAATTCTCCATAGAAACATTTAATGCTTGAACATCTTTACTTATTCCTGTACTAACAGTTGTAGAGGTGCGCAGATTATCAGTGAAAAACACATCACTTAAAGAGCTGCTATTTCTGGAGCCAAGTGCAACTGGGGACTCAGCCCAGTCTCGGGCACTTGAAGCCTTGACTTCTGAGTTCTCCACCTTCCCTCTGTCCTCACTCAAGGGATCAAAGTGATCGTATATATTAAACGTGCTGAATTCATCATCATCTATTTTTTTGTTCTTACCTCCCATTTCACTTTGAACATTATTTGTTAAATTTGCTTCTTCTTCAACAGTCAATGCAAGATTGTTTGGAGTTGAAACAATTTTATCAGTTTCATGATCTCGTCGACCATTTACAAAACCAGTAAATCCCAGCACACGCTTAGAGGTCTGATCCAAATCTCGCGAGTTGTCCCGCATGAGCGCACGAACCGGTAAATCGTAAGGACGGTTCCCGAAAGGCTGTTCTATCTGCTCAGCAGCAGCCTCAATTCCAAATAAAGCTAATGATAATAACGTTGTGACTGGCACGACACCAAAAACACCTACTTCATGTACAAGAATAAACGGAAGGGAGCAAACATAAACCATAAGTGTGCACTTTAAATGTGTAATGATACAACCTGGCGGAGGCTGGTTTACCACCTTCTCACACGAACCATAATTATCCATAATAGAAGCAACTTCTGCATGAACTGTAGAAGCGATGGCAGGAGGCATGTATCCACGTCTAAAAGCTTCCTGCACACAACCTCTGAGAGCTTCTAAGCAAAATAAAACCTTGTTTGATGCCCCAAAAAGACCTTCTAAATCATCTGAATCTAATGGTGTTGTTAATCTTTGCACAACAGAAGCATCTGTGATTGAAGTTCCATTGAGTCTGTCTGCTACACACTCCTTAAGAGTACTTATCAACGCAAGTGCTCTGGCTGCCAAGATTGGATCGTCTGGGGCTACCCAAGTACAGAAGGTTCCACCCAAATTTTTGCAATAAAACAAAATATTTCCCAAGCAAGTTCTTCCATACCACCAGCGTTCGTGAGCGTTGTTCCACCGAAACACGAGCATAAAACCCATTGGAAGTCCTAGAACACCATGCATGAAGTTAGAAAGAGGTTTCAAATTGGCCCCAAGACGAACTTTAGCAAAAGCAGCGGCACATGCGAATGTAGTGCTCAATAATGTTGGTTGTAAGGGTCCAAGTTCTCTATTTAACAGCCACCGAGGATTACGACCAAAAACAGAGCTGAAAATTCCAGAATCGTTAAAATCAAGCGGATTCTCTGGATACAGGATCAGTGAAAGAACAAAAAGCGACACACCAGAAACTGAAAATAATAATAGTCTAGTTGTTTTTGAAGGATCTCGAGTGATCCAAATATTTATCATTCGTTGCTTTGTTCGTAAAGCAATATCATATACATCTCTGTACACTCTATCAATCCATAAAATTCGCGTTTCAGCTATTGAGAAAGCATCGGGATCAAAATCATTTTCATCATCAGAGTTACCACCATTGTTGCTATCCCCACCACCTCCAAAACCATCATCATCATCACCACCACTTTGTCTCAAAGCGTACGTGAAAGTGCCAACATCACTTTCCATGATTTTACTTTTATCTATTCCAGGTACGCCCTTCTTCTTATCAATCACAAAGAAGTTGCTTTGATGTTTGTTGTTGTTGTTGTTGTTGTTGTTGTTGTTGTTGTTGTTTGTTTCTTTACTTGAGTCTGTCTTGAAAATCTTTTGTGTAAAAACTTTGGTTTCCAGTTCTTCCGAATCAGAGTGTTTCTTTACCGAAGCATTTCTCACACTAGATTTTCCTATATTATTATCAGTAAATGTGGTATTACTTTCGTTTGCAGTTCCCGATTTCTTTGCACCTGGCTCCCGCATTGATGGAGGTAACAGTGTGTCGTCCGCAATTTTTTTATTCAAGTCAGGTGTATCACGCCTGGATGTCTGTGACTCTTGAGAAAGCTTCAAAGAATCATCATCTCGAGATCCAGGACTGCTTTCATTTACAATTGTCCTAACAATTGATCGGAATTTTTTAGTAGGTTGTGGGTTAGCTTTTACCGCGAAACGAGAAAGTGTGTGTGCTCCCAATTTTTGACGTGTTGAGAACGAATTTGAAGTTGGCAGGAGCGTGGAAAGCTGCATCTTGCCTTCACGAAAACCTCATTCAAGCTTACTTCATCTTTCTCTGTCAGTTTTGTGTGTGTTCAACACAAAAAATCCTTCTTCTACTTAGTACACAAACGTATAAAGTCGCTCTCTCGGCAACAAGGTATGCCCCCCGCCTAGTGTCTTGTATTTTTTGCAGAAAAATGCAACTCCAAATACGACATACTTACAATACGCATATGACGTTTATAGATATGATCATAACGTATATAAGTCAAGCTATTGATTCTTTCGATTAAGACTTAAAAATGGCGGTTCCGCGGGGATAACTATGACGTTCACGCAGTAGCCCGCACAAGGATGGATTTTCTAAAATAGACTGAACCACGTATACCTTGGTATCCCCTTAAGGCGGAAAAAAAAAATTGCCTTTGAACTGGGCGTCCCAGGGGATATGGTAATAATAAAATTTATAATTCTTCTCTCTCTCTCTATACTGTGACACAGTCGGATATCTATGAACTCTTGATTCAAATTTTACAGAGTTCCGAGTTACCGAGTAATTTCAAAAAAAAACGTAGGAAAGCTGCCGCCCTCACTTAAATTTGAAGGAAAGGATCGGAGAAAACGAGATATTGATTCTTACTTTCAAACGTTGTCAAACGTATATCACATAAGAATACGAATTAGCCGCGTTATTCGTGGCTAATCTTTTTTCTCCAGTATTGCCGTGTACAAACGTTGTCGTCCTGCCACTGACTCCGTGATTTTCAAAAAAAAAACACAATAAAACTGATTGACTTTCGTCCTCTGCTGTAGGCTCCCTTTCCCCACCAAAATAGACGGGATGGGTGTGTCCGAGCCCAATTTTCAGAATCAGAAGGGTATGGAAGTAGTAAAATATCAGCCTTCTCAGAATCTAATCCTTTACTGTTGAATAGAGCTCCTGTTGAGGTTTATCGTGAATTTCACGGACGGAAATCAGTTCAAGTACTTAGAAAAACTGGTGAGTGAAAATAATATTAATATTAATATTAATATTAAAAATAAATCAACTCTTTTTGCAGCGCTCCTATCACGAGCAAGAATTGAAGACCATAGTAATTGATCTGGAGGATATTGACAATGCAAGTGCACGCTTTTCATTTCTTCTTTGAGTTCACTTTTTTGCCACTTTAGTTCAACGACATTTCAACTGAAGATAAAAGAAATGTTCTGAATGGTTTGTTATCAAATTCGAAAAGATATCTTCAGCTGCTGTCAGAAATATTTCATGAAGTGCGAGAGAGGCCGAGCGATACAAGTACTTCAACGTACCCTCAATTTGCTTCAGAAGAGGTGATATTTTGAATGAAAGTTTGTCCATTTCAAATTAAAATAGATGTTTGAAAATAAACAGAGTGAGCAAAATAAACGCTTTGCAGATGAAATTGCAAGAAAACAGTATCAAATACTGCTGAATCCCGGTGCATTAATCTCAATTAAAGGACTTCGTAATATCCGGGCCTCTGATATTGGACATCTTGTGCGCTTTCAGGTTAATGTAGCTACCACATTCATTACTTTTTAGTTATTTTTTTGTCTTCTTTCTAGGCCATGTGTACAAGTGTTGGAGATGTAAAACCAATGATGGAAGTTGCATGTTTTATGTGTGAATGTGGATACAAAATTTATAAAGTCAGCTGCACCTTGACACACATTCATAGCATTTCTCATATTTATTTCTAGGAAATTCTGCAAGAAAGCTTTACACCTGATAGTGAGTGCCCCTCAAGAACTTGCTCCAAGAAAGGTATACATTTGAACTATTCACACTTGGATACTCAAGCATGATTTTCAGGAAAGCTTTTTCTTGAGACTCGAGAATCAAAATTTGTGAGATATCAAGTACTAATATTTCCGATAATACAGCTTATTTCATTTGTCTAACTTCTCTATTTAGGAAATCAAGGTTCAAGAGCTATCTGAGGACGTACCTGTTGGTCGTATTCCTCGCTCCCTGCAAGTTCAAATCAAGGGTGCTTTAACTCGTTGTGTTGGGTGAGTAACTCTTGTAAAATGTGCAATACAACAGCATCATGTGCTTACAACGTATAATAGTCCTGGCAATGTAATAGAGATATCTGGCATCTTTCTTCCAAAAGCTTTTACTGGCTATAAGGTGACATCTTATTTGAAAAGTTGCACAGCACTGAAATTCTGTCAAATAGGCAATGCAGGCTGGCCTTGTAACAAATACTTTCATCGAAGCAATGCAAATACAACAAAGTAAAATTCGTTACAGTGATTATTCACTGAGTAACGCCAATTTGGACAGATTGAAGTTGTACCGGAGTGAGCCTGATTTTTACAGTAGATTAGCTGAATCAATTGCTCCGGAAATATACGGACATCTTGATGTAAAAAAAGCGCTTCTTCTTCTGTTGTGCAGTGGTGTCACACGAGTTTTAGATGATGGCGTGAAAGTAAGAGGTGATATTCATATTTGTCTTATGGGAGATCCTGGCGTTGCAAAGTCACAACTATTGAAGCACATTGTTAAAATCTCTCCCAGGTAAATTATTAGTAAGGATACGAAGCAATATTTGATTTTTTTCCAGAGGAGTATTTACTACAGGTAGGGGAAGTAGTGGTGTTGGTTTGACAGCTTTTGTTCAAAAAGACCCACTTACTGGTGAAATGATATTAGAAGGAGGGGCACTTGTATTGGCAGATAATGGAATTTGCTGCATAGACGAATTTGATAAAATGGACGAAAGTGATCGCACTGCCATACATGAAGTAATGGAACAGCAAACCGTAAGCATCGCTAAGGTATGTTGTTTCTTTTCCATCTCATATTTTTTAGATATTTTACTTTTCAGGCCGGAATAACTACAACTTTAAATGCACGCACTGCTGTTCTCGCTGCTGCAAATCCTGCATTTGGTAGATACAACACGTCTTGTACTCCCCAAGAAAATATGAACCTTCCTGCAGCTCTTTTGAGCCGCTTTGATCTTATGTGGTTGCTTCTTGATATACCTGATTCAGGTTCCGATATGAAATTGGCACATCATGTTTTGCATGTGCATCGAGAAGGAGTGCCTCCAGTATGTATACCAAAGTTCGCTCTAATATCTTACCGAAGTCAAAAATTTCAGGAACTTTCATTCACTCCTATATCGTCTATAGAACTACAGTCATACATTTCTCATTCGCGCAAATTCAAGCCATATGTTCCTATTGAACTAACAGAGTATATATCTGGACAGTACGCAGAGTTGAGAAAAGAAGAAAAGGAAGCTGGCGAAAATTCTATGGTGATCATTAAATAAATTTTGCGTATCACCTGATAAAGTATCCACATTTTCATCAGGGTTATTCAACTGCTCGAACTCTGTTATCGATTCTTCGTCTATCTGAAGCACTTGCACGCCTAAGATGGAACGATAAAGTACGTATTAAATTGCCTGTGTCCTGCTGGGTTCAGTATTTTTGCTTAGGTTGCGCAGACCGACGTGGATGAAGCACTGAGGTTGATAAAAATGTCTAAGGTTCGCACTGAAAATCCAAATGAATCATATGTGTAAAATGACCATTTTGTACAGATCAGTCTTGAAAACTCGCGCACAGAAAAAATTTTAACGGACCCAGTAACATCAATACATATGGTAAGTTTTGAATTTCTCTCACTAAAATTTGATGATTTTGTATAGATCATAAGAGAATGGGTAGAACGTAGAGGTTCTTCGGACATCACATACGACCAAGCTCTTTCTTTAACAGTCAACAAAGGCTACAAAAAAGAGGTATTTCAAACTTTTTTTGTTCTCAACTTGCTGAAGGAAGATTTCAACACAAGGATTTGGACGCCTGTTTGCAAGAATATCATGGCTTGGATATTTGGATAATTGATGACAACAGGAATATTACTTTTGCTTAGCTATCTGGTTTTGATTTTAAATCACTTCCCTTCTAAGATTTTTGAGTCACAAGCAACTATTTTTACTTTGTCTGCGTGTATCTCTTCAACTATACCACTATAATTTGCAGTTTTAAACTTTACATTTTCTAAAATGAATGTCCACACGTTATCACAAAATCTGTACGTGTGTAAATGAGCTCCAAAAGTAGTTTTTTGTTTGAGTAGTTCTAGTTCCTTCACCACGCACCTATCAAATTCAAGTAAAATCCTCATTGCAATAGTAGGTGTCAGCTCTCTTGCCGTCACCATCTCATCTAACGCATCAGTTAACGCCATACCGATTGAAGATCTTCTGTATAATTCAAGGCTCTGAGAACGCTGATGAGAATGACTAAAGTTTAAAAAACAAATACATACCGACATGTTTATGAGTCGTCGCGAGTGAAGAACTCCAATAGTAAGTGTTGGTCTTTGATTGTCCTTCAGAATCTTTTCTTGTCAACGACACTATACAAGGTCGGTAGCACGAAGGTTCCTGAAAAGTATTCAGAAGAGGAAAAGCGAAAGTTACGAGATAAACTCCAGGCTTTTCGACTAGTCGTATGTTTAATGTGGGAAAAAAACTGAAGTCAGAAGAATACAAAAATTGATCGAACAGACTACAGACTGACAGACTGACAGACAAACATCACCAGAGTACACGTGCATACCATATGCTGAGGTGTTCTTTGCAAAGTTTTTTTTTCTTATTGACCCGCCTGGATGGTGCTCTGTTCGATCATCAGAGAACATCAAAAAAAAATATTTAAAGCATAAAGCAATTTCTCCTTCAGCCCTTCTTGGTTCGTGGAGAGGAAAGACCAGGAGGACGTAGGGCGCAAGATGTACTGCAATTTATATGTAGGTAGAAAAAGTTTTC
>Ga0213866_10001632_pt1 | contig 16464 bp, 11 predicted proteins | sample PICome_11_FD_160079 | JGI IMG/M metagenome (GOLD analysis project Ga0213866, IMG submission 160079) | Coastal seawater microbial communities near Pivers Island, North Carolina, United States - PICO284 | ecosystem: Environmental > Aquatic > Marine > Coastal | place: USA: North Carolina...
GATTGCCACCGCCGGAGCCGAGAACCCATTCCCCGTCCAATAAATGGTCCGGACCGGGACTTTGGAAGAGGAAGCGACTGAGAAAGTCTCCTGGCGGAATTTGTAACTCGCCACTGTTTCGCCGGTGGCCGAAGTGTCCGGCAGATTGGAGACCCAAGTGATAGTCACGCGCCCTGGTTGGCTCGCGAAAACCCGCTGGGCATGGCTGCTGTAATAATAGGACTGGCGCGGCGTAAAAGAGACCTCAGTGGCGCTCGAAGTCGTGATGCTCGCAGGTGTAACCAGGGTTACGGTATTACCTGAAATGTAGGCGACCTTCTTTCCCAGGACGATGGCACCGGGGGTGAGATTGTCCGGGACCGAAGCCACAGTCACGCTGGCGCTGCCAGCGGTGCTGGAAGTCACCATAACGGTGCCTGCAGCGAGGGGAACATTCCCACTGCCGAGAGAACCAAGATTGCTAGAGCCAGCAGGCTCGAAACTTTCACCCGGCATGACGGGTTCGACACGCCAGTAGGTCTCTGCGACCGCATCTCCCTTCCAGTTCACACTGGGTCGCGGGATCTCGTCTCCGAAAGAATAGCGAGGAACGCCCGAGGCAAAGGAATACCCGAAACTCGAGCTCCTGAGAACCACGGTCGTCGCAGGAGTGGCCGGATTCGTCTTATCATAACCGCGGGGATAGCGGCCCGCAGCAAAGCCCCGAATGGATTGACCCAAACCAGTGGCATTGATGGATCCCGAGCTTGCCGAGCTATTCGCCTGTCCCGAATACTGAGAAGTCGTAACTACTGGCGAGCCGCTGGGATTGTAGACTGGCGGCGGCGCGATGCTGATGGAAGGAGCCGTTGTGTAGCCACTTCCGCCGGAGTTAATTGTGATGGACGTAAGGAATCCACCGCTGACCGTGGCAGTGGCGGTGGCGGTGTTTCCGCTCGGTGGCGCAGAAATCGTCACTGCAGGGGCCGAGGTGTAACCGGCTCCCTCGTTCACCACCGTAATGGCAGTGACCTCGCCATTAGCAATGGCAGTGGTGGCAGCAGCGAAACGTTTATCAAGTAGGTTCGTCGAGCTCGCCTTAATACTGTACTGCGCCTGGGCGGCGCTGAACGACAATAGACCTACCAAAGAGGCATATAGAAGAAAGCGTAAGAAGGTCACTGTTGAAAAACTGAGAAGTAGAAAGAGGAATGTCGAAACACGCGCGGACTCAAAAAGATCGGCCTATTGGGCAGCTGCCTTATTTTGACTGGCGATCGAAACCGTGTTCTTCGCCGCACCGAGCAAGCGTTGCTCGATCGCGAGCAGGCGAGCTTCGCGGGCTTCATCAGCCTTGGCAACCTCGGCTACGAGCGCTGCCAGTTGATCCTTAAGCTTGGCATTTTCGATCTTCACCGCGTCCAGTTCCTTCTTAATCTGCTGAGTGGCTGAGACGTTCAGCATCGCGATTGCATCGTAGTCTACGGTTCGGTAATCTTCCACTTCCCGGCCATGAACAAACACCTGGTCTCCACTTGGCTTGAAAGCGGTTCGAAAAGCATCCCCCCGCACCTCAATGATCTCCTCAATCGCCTCATCCTTTTCGCCAATCAAACGGACGCGTTCGCCGACCTTGAGATCGGTGGCGAGCAGGACCCAACCATCCGCAATCTTCGCACTTTTAAAAATATCCGGAATCGAGCCAGTGCTTTTGTTGACAGCCTGCGGGAAGACATTTTCCACTTGCTGTGCAATGACCTTCTTTTGGGGTTTGTTTCCATTGGCAATGGTATCGATGTACTTATAGTCCGCGATTTCGATACCAAGCAAAGTCCCAAGATCCTCCCGTGAATCCGAGGGCTCGATAGCGGTTTTAATCCGCTTGTCGGAGTCAATGTCAAAAGTTGGACATATTATGTGGCCACTCGCACGGATTGAAAGGGGTGTATTTGTCCGATCTGTGTTGCTACCGCTGCCACCGTTAGTGGTGAGTCGACCGGCTGAAAAGTAGTTAGCATTAATCGCACCCACATTGAGCCGAGCGGTTGTTGTACTCGTATGAATGAGCACCCTGCTTCCGTCCATTCTAAGATTAGATGGGGAGAAGGCCCCTGGCGTCCCATAGCCAAATCCGAACCAGTTGCTGTTCTGTTGATACCCTAAACCCATTACAGTATTACCAGCGCGAACAAACGCCATGTGAGCTGCCGTGTGATTATTCGCCTGCCGCGTGATCTGCAACGATCCATAGCGCGTGTTGTCAACAGCCCCGTCAGCGATGGAGAGCTTACCTGCTGGAGTCGTAGTTCCGATACCGAGATTTCCTGAAGAGTTGAGGACCATTCTGGTCGCGCCAGCATTGGCACCACTGTTCCATGTGTGATGGCCATCGCTTGATCTAATATCGTAACGCCCCACGGTCCCCGGTGCTAGAACTAGATCTTTCGCAACCGCCCCAGAGGGTGAACCCAAAATTGTTTTGCTTCCATTATAACCGACATAGGCCCTCCCACCGGCAAAATCAGCAAAAGCAGCTGTGTTACTTCCTTTCGACCCCGAATCAAAACGCGCGGCAACATTGGACCCAATTGCTACAGCATGGAGTGGAAGCTCGGGAGTCGTTGTCCCGATACCGACCTTGCCATTAAAATCGGCGTTACCACTCACCGAAAGTGGATTAGTCGGATCCATGCCGATGCCAACTTCCCCACCTACCACTTTAAAATCGGCACTATTCTCTAATTCCAACAATACATTGGTTGAATTTAAGCCCATGTAGCCCAGTCGAGCACCTCCAGGTTTATACCAGCTCAGACCACCGGCACGGGTGTCGTCACCTGGCTGCACCTGGATAAATCCATGGGATGCCGTGCCACTTCGAAATTGTGCTGTGCCATTCACATGAAGTTTTGCCAGTGGCGAAGTGACGCCAATACCAACGTTGCCACTAAAATCAGCCGCACCCGTAACCGACAGTTGATTCGTCGGAGCATTATTACCAATGCCGACGTTACCGCCATCCGAATTGAGCGTGAGGTTCTGGGAACCCGTGCCTTCTTTCCAGGCCTGGATGAAGCCGGTGCCATTGCCGGTATCATTGACGCCGATACGCAAACGCTCGGTGGTATCAGTGGCGGTGAGGAGGAGCTGCGGATTGGCGGTGCTACTGCTTGCCCCGGTCACGGTCAAGGTACTGGAAGGACTAGCATTACCCACCCCGACATTACCATTATCCAACACTTGGAGTGCGCTTCCACTGGCGCTCGTGCCAAGAACTTCCGCGAATTTCGAACGAAAGGCGAAGGCGGAGGAGACGATCTGCTGGCGCGGCGAGATCTCCGAATCCGAAACAGAGATAGTGGAGGCATTCGCGACAGTCACGCTAAGATAACGTGTGTCACCATCGAAGACATTCGCGAGGAAGACCGCGGGTGAGGCAGAGGAATGTTTACTCGTCTCACTATAGCTATAGGTCTGAGTGGTGTTGGCGATGCCATTCCCTACGAGGACACTAAACTCACCCTCAGAAATCGTCACGGTCTGACTCTCCGAATAGAGCAAGTTCGCCTGAGTGGTGGCAGAGGGAGAATCCCAAATACGAAAAATGACGGTACGGTTCACGGGAGTTCCCGCCCCCAACAGGGTGCCATCTGGATTATAGACCCTTCCCTGATAGCTGATGGTCCCGGGGACAGCGCTCGTCTGGCCGAAGCTGAGAGATAATTGGAACGCCAGAAGCGCGAAAATAAAAGTAAACTTAGTTTTCATAATACAATGAGTGGTCGGTTGTTTTTTAAAATGAGAGTGGGTGGAAAAGGTGAAGTTAAGGTGAGACGGTGAGCTCACCGATCTCCGAAACACGGCGGAGTTTAAAGGTACCGGAGAGCTGAATCCCATCCCCAGTGCCTACTCCGAGAGTGTCCTTGCTGAGACCCTGTATGGTTTCAGCGTAATTGCCGCCGATTACCGAGCTCCCCCAGCCGGTGATGATACTCCCCTCAGGCGGCGAGGCCGTAAAAGTGAAAGTGACCTCGCGGCTGACATTGTAGCTTTCCTGACCAGCAGTCAGAGCAGACCCGCTCGCGCTCTTATTGTCGTGATCCGGATGATACTTGTGGACGAAAGGGTTGGTGGGATCATTAAAGGGAATGTCAATGGTCTGGGTGAGAGTCGTGTCATTCCCAACCGCGCCAGTGGCGGTGAGGACCCGGTCCAGCGGCAGGTGCGCTGCCACGATGCGCGCGGCTCCGGACTTGGCAGAAGAGAGTAGGCCAGACTCCTTGGTGCAAAGGCCGCGTGCATTTCCGGCGACGTCTAGCTGCCCAAGGAAGACCTGCGAGAGAATACGGGCCGTCCCGCTGTCATCCACGTGAACGATATAACGGAGCGGATAGGAACTGGAGGTGGCGGTCACCTCATCGGATTCCGGCTTGCTTTCAACAGCGCTAACCAAGGCATCCCCTACCCACAGACCGGCGAACGAGCTCGTACGAGCGCGCACAGGTAGAAGAAGATCGGTCAAACTGGCACTGTCGGTAAATCTCAGGAATGAGGCGTAGAGACTGCCGGCCGCAGCCGTCATCTCGGCCCGGCTGATCCCAAAAGAGAGCTCCACGGTGGAGCCTGGGGCGATCACCTGAGTGATTCCACCTGCGTCCAGAAGGGCCTCAGTCCATGTCGCAGTAGCGGCATCAAAAGTGCGCTGAGTGATCGGCACCGATGCCGCGATAGTTTCCTGACTCGCAGGAGCCGCGGCAGAGGCAACCGGGGCAATAGCGATGGTAGCAATAGAGCTACTGCGATTGTAAAGGCGGGCCGTGATGATGTTGCCGTTGCGCCCGAAATCGAGAGCACTCCCAGTGCTCAAGCTCACCTCCAGGGGCGCATTAAAATTCCCCACAAGCTCGGCGGAAAACCAGTAACCTTGAGTGGCATCGAGTGGCTCGGTAGAGGGAGAAAAGATCTGTACTGGATTGCTGGGTCCCAATTCTCCTCCCACATACTTGTAAACCTTGCTGTTTGCGGCGAGGGCTGCTGGGAAGGTGGAAAAGTAGCTACCCATGGTAGGATAGGTGCTTCCGTTCTTGTAGGATGGAAAGCCGAGAAAGTTTGCTCCATTGCGGACCCAGGAATTAGCTGGAGGCAGCGTCTGCTGGGCAATCGTGACGGTTTGGGTATCGCTGGCGGCACCAGAACATTTCACCAAATAGGCGGTCTGCCCGGTGAGGGTAGAAAGTGACAGGACCGAGCCATCGCGTTTCCAAACACTCCACTCCGGTGTACCTGCCGCTGGCACCAGCGGTGAGGTGATGAACCCGACCTGGTTTGGATTAGGATTCCAGCGCCATACTTCCAAGACCTCGGCCGGTAGCAGATTGGCGATCGTATCATGCTTGGCATCACCGTGCAGATAGATCGAGTTCCATCCCCCTTTGAGGGTGTAGGTGGTGCTCTGCCACTGAGCACGGGCGGTAACAGCGAACAGCAGGCTGCCCAAAGCAAAGAAAAAATATTTCATCGGACGGTAATTCGGTAAAATGTGTTTGGGGCAGGACTTGCCGTAAAGACCGAGACCAGACCAACCTCAGGCGCCCGGTAGGCTTGGGCACTTGGACCAGCCACCTCGGTCGCGAAATCCACGCGTGTCCAAGTCTTGTTATCCACGCTACTCTCGATGGTATACGCCTTACCGGTGATCCCGAAGAACTCGAGCCGCACCTGATCTGCAAGTTTCTCCTTGATCGTCAAACCGAAGATTTCTGTGGCGTCACCCGCAAATGTCCCGGCGATATATTCACGGAGGTTACTTTGACCGTCGCGGTCGAGGTCGCCATTTTTATCAAGCAGCGCAAGATCCCAATTCCCATCTTCGTCCGGGCCGAGACCTGATTGATGAAGTTGCCACTGTTCCCAGACGTCCGGGAGGCCGTCGCGGTCGCTATCCTCACCCAAATTAAGGTCGAGCTTCACGCGCTCCCCACCCTTACCGGCGGTCAGGTTACCAGTGACCTCGATGGGATAGAAGAGCGAGCCATTCATCTCAACCACCAGACTGAAGAGCCCTTGGGCCTCCACCGCTTTTTCGGTGTAGAGACTTGTGCCACTGCGATTCTGATCGATACGTATACGCAGTTCGTAGTTCTGCTCAAGCTGACGGCCCGCCGTAATTGGGGTGCGCCCGATCTCCACCCCGTCCTTGAGAAGAATGACCTCCGCACCCTCCGCAACGACCGTCTGGCCAACCTGATCACGGACCATACCGTAGAGTGTATAGTACGGCGCAGGCGGAAAAGCAGCAACCGGCGCCGAGAAAAACATTAAGGATGCCAGTGCGATACAATGCCCCAACAACTTCGTTTTTGCAGCCTTCACTGCGCAGGAGATGGCTTGATACTTCATACAAAAGAAGGCCACCTAAGAAAGGGGTTCTTTTCTAAAAATAGCGGTGTTAGAAAAAAATTGTTCGAAGTAACCGAGTCGAGGATGCCACCTTAAAACTGTTTTTGTAAATAACAATCTTGAGGTTTCTTGCAGCCGCTTTGGGCTACCTCACTTTAGATAGCACGGACTCTCTGATCACCTAGAGTCATACACCATATTTCGTGGTCTCATCATTACTGGATGGATCGAAGAACAAGTTCTGATCACTGTGCCGGAGAATTTCCCGACGCGATAGCTGCCTTCAGCAACTTAAGTGACCTACGAACCTTGAGAAACAAAAAATCCTGGCTGCGAAAATTCCTCAATCTCCCCAGCGGCATCCCCAGCGATGACACTTTCCGACGCGTCTTCAGTGCCATCAATTCCAAGGCCTTCAATGTTTGCTTCATTGCCTTTACGGAAAACTTCAGTAGCGAACTTTCTTCTCAACTCATCGCGATTGACGGCAAAGCAATCCTTCACTGTTTCGATCATGAGGCCGAACAGAGCCACCTCCATCATTCCGAACTTATTTCGCCACCGGTTCAGCGTAGCCACCAAGATCTGCTTTTGCCGACAGACAGGCCCCATCGTCCATCTTTTTTACAACTGACTCACGCACCTCCATGTTGAATCCTCCAATTTTTTTCTTACCGTGTAATGAATAATCTAACGCCACCCCCAACAAGTTATTACCGTCACATCCTTGTCCTAAAAACTAATTCTTCCCCTTCCGCTGTTCGTAAATCCACTCGTAAACTTCAGGATTTGAATAACAGGGAGTCCAGGCATCGTGTTTGACCCCGGAAGCGGCGTCATACTCGGTGTATTTGATGTCGCTATTTTCCTTTTTAAGCGCTTCGACCATCTTACGGGTGAAATCGACACTCACAACCGGATCGGCCACTCCGTGGTGCGCCCAGATAGGTATCTCTTTGATCACCTTGGCAGTCGCAGGATTACCACCTCCGCAAACCGGAACAGCCGCCGCAAAAAGATCGGGAGCCTCGGCCAAGGCCGACCAAGTTCCGAAACCTCCCATGGAAATTCCCGTGATATAAATCCGGTCCTCATCAACGGGCAGATTCTTGATCGCGGTTTTCAAGAGCCCAATGACATCATCAAGATATTCACCACGCCACCCCTTGGAATCGTCCGGACACTGTGGTGCGAAGATGAACGAAGGGTTCTTCTTATGAAACCTTCCTTCGGCGAAATTCCGCACGATCCCATTGAGTTGTTTTTCATTATCACTTCCTCCCGATCCCTTACCGTGCAGGAAGAGCATGATCGGATAGCGCTTCTTCGGGCTCATCCTTTTCTCGCTGTAAAAACGGAATTTGAGGCTCTCATACTCCATCTTCTCCCATTCTTCTGTGAGACGATCTTCAAAGATCCCGCCCGGTTCTTTCTCCGCCAGGCCGGTCATCTCCTCAAGAGCCTCAATAACCCATTTGCGGTCGGCCTTCGAAATTTTATCGAGTGACAAAGTAAAACGCTTGCCGTCCGACTTGCGGCGCAGGGTCACATCTCGGTCATTTGCAGAAATGAACTCGGCTACCAAAGTGCGTCCGTCAGCCGCGGTCCAAGTCCGAACTTCCCCCGCCCCGGCCAATTGCGGGATCGCCACTAACATCAAAAAAGCAACTTGGACTGTCTTGAAAATCATCTTCATGGTGCTTGATGATGACTGATTTCCCTGCGAATAACGATGAAAGAGTTCCACCTTCTTGGTGATTGCCTCGGTGCCCCAGATCACTAGGCTCAATGAGATCCTTTTATGCGACGTCTATTTCAGTCCCGCCTGCACCTTCTTTTGTTATTAATGCAGACTGCCGCTTTACCAGTCGCTTTTGCCGCGCCTTATTCGGCCGAAGTTCTCGCAGATAATCCGGTGGCATTTTACCGCTTCAACGAAGATCCGGATGCTACGGTTGCTTTTGACTCCTCGCCGAATGGAAACCATGCCAGTTATGCAGGAACCACCACCCCGACCTTGGGCACCGGAGGGCTTACAGAAGAGGCGGATTCCGCTGCCAACTTCAGCGGAAGTTCAGCAGCCAAATCGCGCATCCTAACCCCGCCCCTCTTTAACCCGGCGCTCACCAGTTTTACCATTGAGGCTCTTTTCAAGACCAACGCGACTTCCCAGCAAGCGATTGTTCAGCAAGGTGGTGGCAGCGGGCGAACTCTCTTTTTCCTTTCCTCAAGCGGTGGTGACATCCGCAGCTTTCTGGGGGCAGGCACCCGAAGCAGCAGCATTGCGGCCGTCGTTGGTCAAATCCACCACGGCGCTTTGGTTTTCGATGATCCCACCAACACGTGGACGTGGTATATTGATGGTGTCGCGACGGCCTCTGGAACGGTCAATCCGGAATCTTCCAACGGCGGGTTCTTCATCGGTATTCACAAGAATCTCTCGAGTAATTACTTCAACGGGACAATTGATGAAGTGGCTTTTTACACCCACGCTCTTCCGGCAGAGCGTATTGCAGAGCACGTGGCCTCGATGTCAACCCCGCCTGCCCTAAACTCTTTCACCGCATCCCCGATCAGTATCTCAAGCGGAGAGAGCGCGACTCTGACATGGGAAATCGCGCCCGAAGTCACTGCACTTTCTATTGATCAGGAAATCGGAAATGTCCTGTCCCTTACCACTGAAGGCCTGGGTAGTGCCAGCGTTTCACCAACGGCCACAACAACCTACACGATCTCTGCAACAGCCCCGAACGGCATCGTCACCGAAGCCATCACTGTCTATGTTGATGAGCGGGCCAGCTTCAGAATTAATGAATTTGTCGCTCAAAACGCCGGGCCGGTTACTGATGAAGACGGCGATGAAACTGACTGGATTGAGATTAAGAACACTGGCAATACTCCGAACGACCTCGCAGGTTTCTATCTTACCGATGATCCCGGCAATCTCACCAAGTGGCAATTCCCGTCCACTCCCATCAACGGTGATGGGCTCCTGTTGCTCTTTGCTTCGGACAAGGATCGCTCAATTTCGGGAGCCGAACTACATACCAACTTTAAGCTTTCCTCCGGTGGAGAGTATCTCGCTTTAGTCGAGCCTGATGGTGTGACGGTTCATCACGAAATTGCCCCGTCCTATCCTCCACAATATGTTGGAAGCTCCTATGGCCGCCTCACCGATGGCAGCTTGGGCTACTTTGCCGAGCCAACACCCTCCGCCGAAAATGGCGCTACCACTTTCAGCGGATTCGTGGAGGAAGAGGTCATTGCGGACAAACCACGGGGATTCTATGATACTGCCTTTACAGTCGGCCTCAGTAGCGCGGACCCAACTCTATCGATTCGCTACACCACCGACGGGGCGCCACCAACCGCATCAACTGGCACACGATACGTCGCTCCGGTTTCCATCACTACCACGACCATCCTCCGCGCCGCAGCCTTTCGACCCGGCGAAGCCCCACGGAAAATCACAACCGTCACCTACCTCTTCCTGGAAGACGTGCTCAACCAACCGGCCGCCCCTGCCGGTTACCCTTCTGTCTGGCAGCCCGGCACCAGGGCCGACTACGCCATGACCTCATCCGTCGCTCCGGACCAAGACATCATTGATGCACTGCTGGCTCTCCCCACTGTCTCCGTAGCCATGCCGGTCGACGACCTTTTCAACAATAACTCCGACCCTGCCATCGGCGGAATCTATGCCAATTCCACCATCGCCCGCGGCTTTCCCTGGGAACGGGCCTGCTCGGCAGAATTCTTCGGATTTCCACACGGACAGGAGCTTCAGATCGATTGCGCCATGCGTGTTTTCGGAAATGCCAGCCGATGGACCTCCCGCCCCAAACACAACCTCCGACTTGTTTTCAGATCAGCCTACGGACCTTCGGAACTCGACTTCCCGGTGTTCGGAAACGACACCTGGCCGGACAAAGTCAACAGCTACCTCCTGCGTGGTCAAAATGGTGACTCATGGTTTCACCCGACCCAAGGGCAGCGTAACGAGGCCCTCTACATGCGCGATCAACTCGCCCGAAGCCTTCAGCTCGCCATGAATCGTCCCGCCAACTTTCAAGAACATGTTCACCTCTACCTCAATGGACTTTACTGGGGCCTTTATCACACCCTCGACCGTAATGAGGACAACTCAATGGCACAACGGTTCGGAGGTGCTGAAGAGGATTGGGACGTCATCAAGTCTTCACGAACCAACGGCATGGAAGCAATCGATGGCGACATTACCGCCTGGAATGCCATGCTGACGCAAGCAGAAGCGGGGCTCGCGGGAGAGGCGGAGTATGCTGCGATTCAGGAGGAAATCGATCTCGACAACTTTATCGACTATCTCCTCGTGAATTTCTATGACGGCAACTCCGATTGGGACGACAACAACTTTCAAGCGGCTCGACGTAAAACAGGCGACGACCGATGGCGTATCCTCGTTTGGGATTCCGAGCGAACTTTTCTCAGCCCCTCAACCAACAACACCGGTAAAAATTTCGGTAACCGTACCACCCGCCTGCACACCAAACTACGCGCTAATTCTGAATACCGCCTCCGCTTCGCCGACCGGGTGCACAAACACTTCTTCAACGATGGTGTCCTCACCCCGACTGGCGTTTCAAACGAACTCGACAAATGGATTGCCCTTCTTGAAACACCTCTCATTGCCGAGTCGGCTCGTTGGGGGGATGCCCAACAACCCACCCCGGTCGGCATGGCTCGGTGGCAAACCGAAGTAAATTATCAAAAGAACACCTACATTCCCGGACGTACCGCTACCGTTCTCAACCAACTTCAGTCCCAAAACCTATACCCTTCCGTGGCGGCGCCCCAATTCAATCAACATGGAGAAACAGTCGCCCCGGGCTTTCAGCTCTCCATGACCGCGCCAGCCGGGACCATCTACTACACCCTCGACGGCACTGATCCGCGGGATGCCACCATCGCCGATCCAAACATCTCGGCCTCCGCCATCGAATATGTTCCTGGCAGTCCCGTGACGCTCACGACCTCCGCCCTCGCAAAAGCACGCACTTTATCGGGCGGGACCTGGAGCGCTCTTAATGAGGCGGGCTTCTTTGTCGACAGCGTGCCAGCAGACCACACCAACCTCGTGGTTTCAGAACTCCACTATCATCCTCTCAGCGATGATGATGCATTGGAGTTTATCGAACTCATGAACATTGGTGATCTAGACATCGATCTTCGCGGGGTTGAGTTCATCCGAGGAATCACTTTCGACTTTGATCAAAACGACTCACGCCCGATCCAGGTCCTCTCTCCGGGAGAACGGATCGTGCTTGTAGGAAAGTCAGACGACTTCTCAATCGAATACCCGGGAATTCCTATTGCCGGCGAATTTGTCGGGGATCTTTCCAACAGCGGAGAAAACATCACCCTGCTCGCAGCCGACGGCAGCGCGATCAGAGACTTCCGCTACAATGACAAACTCCCTTGGTCCACCAGCCCGGATGGCAACGGCTTCACCTTGGTGCTCACCGCTCCGAGCGATAATCCCGACCACAAGCTTGCTTCTTCATGGCGACCCAGCTCCACCCTTGGAGGAAACCCCACTACAAGCGATGCCCTCTCCTTCACTGGGAATCCCCAGGATGATCTCGACTCCGATGGTCTGTCAGCTCTCCTGGAATATGCGCTTGGCACTGTTGACACCGTCCCCGATCAGCCCGGAGACCTCTATTACCTCTCAGGCCCCCCTGACAATTTAACCTTTGTCACTCAGCGAAACCTCAGCTCCGATGACGTTGTCGTTTCCGTGCAGACCTCTACCGACCTAGACACGTGGGTGGATGCAGACGCCATCTTTGAGCTCAGCAACGAGGAAAATCTTGGCACCGGAATCGCACGCTACACTTGGTCGCTCCGTCCCTTGACTAACCCTGGGAGCAAGTTCTTTATCCGCGCGCGGGTTGAAATGCATTAGGAGAATCGTAAGCTCAATGGTATTTCTCCTAATCTTGGAGGCGCACCTTTACCACCAGCTTTCTTACCAAGGAAGGGCAATCAATTTGGAGACCGGGACGATGTCCATCAACCGGCAGAAAAATTGCAAGGTCACCAGCTTCCAGTTGCAACGAGCACCCTTCTCCGTAGTCAGCAAAGTAGAGCATATCCCGTTGGGGTGACAGATCTTCCACCAGTTCGAGCTTTCCCACCTTTTCAACATCCATCCGCTCCTCACCGGCAAGGATTACCTGCAAATCGGCCCATTCGCGATGGGCCTCCCAGCGGACCTCTCTCGGTGCGTTTGTGAGATAAGCTTCCTCGATTAAAAATAAATCGTCATCCACATCGATCTTGGTCGACTCCCCCTCTGCCCGGGAAAAGGCCCGCTCACGTTCCTCGCTGCCTTCGGTGAGATATTGCTCCATAATTTCATGAGCCGCTTCCCATTGGGAACCCTGCGGCCATTGATTCTTCAACTCTCTTGCCGGTCCAAAAATTGCCATGAGGAACTCTCCCACTAGCGACTCCCTCTGACAAGTGTCAGAGATGCGGCATAATCAGATTCCCCGGGTCATCTGGCTGATTCTTTTCTTACCAATCCCAACGGGGCGATCATGTTGAACTCCGGCACAAGCCAAAAGCGTCGTGAGCAAGTCACCCTGATTTCCCCTGATATTTGTAAAGAAGCGCCCCGTGTTAATCGTGCCCCCCCCTTTGCCGGCAATAATAAAAGGCAGGTTTTCACGCCGATGCTTGTTCCCATCTTCAAGACCGGAGCCCCACATCATAATACTATTATCGAGCAGGGTGCCATCACCCTCGGAGAGGCTTGCCATTCTTTTCACCATGTAAGCGTATTGCTCGATATTGAAGGCAGTGATCGCAGCCACTTTTTTAACCTTCTCGGCCATATGATTGTGGTGAGTCTGGGAATGGTGGGCATCGGAAAAGCCAAGCTCCGGATAAGAAACGCCATTTGGAGTCGATCCAATGTAAGTACTGACACGCGTAGTATCGGTGTGAAATGCGAGCACATTAAGATCGCACATCACTTTCATGTATTCGCTCCGCTTGTCGCCCTCGGGAATCTTAATCTCAATCGGTGGAGAATCGGAGGTATTACGCTTGCTCGAAGCCACTCCGGCCTTCTTGAGCGCAGCTTCCTTCTGGCGGTATTCGATGGCCGCGATCCGGCGTTCCACCGAACGAACCCCGTCGAGATATTCATCGAGCTTCTGCTTGTCGCCATACGGTAGGTTCTTGCGAAGATCCTTGGCTCCACCGATGACCAGATCAAGCATCTTGCGATCGAGAGGATCCGGCTTGGATAGATGCCCGCTCTTGTCCCTCTGTCCAAAAAGACGTTTCAAAACACTTCGTGGATTAGTCTCCGCAGGAACGGCCTGATTGGCGGAGCGAAAACTGCAGTGGGTGTAATAAGCCTCGTTTAGGCCTTCCTGATTTTCCTTATGAGTCTGCGGCATGGTGGCCAATTCCAGGGAGGGCAGTGAGGTCTGTGCCCCGATATAGTTCGCCGCGATCTGGTCGGCGGAAATAGCGATATTCACTTGGTGCCGTTTGTTGGCATCCGGAAGTTGGGCCGTGAGCCAGGTCGAAAGTTCAAGCGCGTGAGGAGCACCGTTGAAGGGCGAGATTGGAACTCCGGAAATCCCTTTCATGAGCAGGCATTGATCAAGAACAGGGAGCAACGATCGTAAAGCCGGCGGGGGTGATGTCAGAAAACTTTCCGCACTCGCAGGCCAAAATTGATCCATGATGACCCCATGTGGCATATACATAAAACCGAGCCGGACGGGCGGTCTGACAGTCTTCCCCTTCACGGTATCGGCCCATCCCATCGACTCGAGAAGTGGCAGGCCGAGAGTGGTACCAACTCCTTTAAGGCAGGCGCGACGATTGAGACGGGATTTACTTTCCATGGTTTGGTCGGGTTGGGGTTTCCTGAATGTGGTGATTGAGAAATGGATAGCTGGTGACAACCTCCAAGATCAGAGTCTGCATACCATGATCATCCGCCGCAATCGATTCCATAAGTCGGTCGACCACAATATGATCATAGCCTTCCAGCGGACGACACAAGGCATATGCGAGAAGTTTCTCGGTCAAATTTCGGGCTACTTCGGACTTTCGGTTTGCGAGGATCTCTTTGAGCTCCGCAGGGGTCGCGAACCGTTTTCCTCCTGGCAACTCTCCTGTCGCATCGATTGCGCCCCCGGTATCATCTTTCTCGCGCCAACGCCCGATCGTGTCGAAATTTTCCAGACCGAAACCGATGGGATCCATGATTTTATGACAAGTTGCGCAGGCTGAATCAGTTCGGTGAAGCTCGGTTCGCTCACGAAGAGTCAGGTTAACAACCTTCTCCTCTTTCTGCTTCTCGAGTTCGGGAACATTGGGCGGAGCGGGCGGTATGACCTCCCCGAGAATCTGCTCTAGCACCCAAACGCCACGTTTCACCGGACTGGTTCGGTTAGGAAAAGAAGTCGTCGCGAGGACACCGGGCATCCCGAGGACACCCCCGCGATTGGAATTCTTCAACATAACTTTTCGCATCGCCGGCCCCGTCACTTCTTTTTGCAATCCATAAAGGTTCGACAAGTTTTCGTTGAGAAAGGTGAAGTCGCTCTTCACAAAATTAATCACGCTCAGGTTCTCCCGCATGAGGGTCTCGAAAAACATACGAACTTCATCGTACATCGCAGAACGCATCTCCGGTGTCATTTGGGGGAACCTGGCAGAATCAAAAGTCATCGCTTCCAGTTCACCAATGCCAAGCCATTGCGCACCAAATCCGTCGAACAGAGCGCGTGACCGTTTATCCCCAATTAGTCGTTTTACCTGACCACGATAGACTCCGGGATCGTGAAGCATTCCGGCATCAGCAAGGGCGGAAAGTTCGGCATCTGGCATGGTGGCCCACAATAAATACGAGAGCCGGGACGCTAGTTGATGATTATCCAGCGGAACAATGGCCTGGCTTCCGTCAGGTGTCACAGACGGTGTAATGAAGAGAAATTGCGGAGAAACCAGAATCGCCTTGAGCATCAATCGAAGTGATGATGAGTAAGATAATCCATCATCGCGGCCAAGCTTGAAGACCTTCTGTAAAACCTCAACTTCCTTTCCCGAAGGAGGACGGCGGTAGGCTCGTTTCGCCAGGGAGCGGGCAACATCCTTCACAAACTCCGCTTCATTTTCTCCAGCTGCAGGGGCGTCGCCAAAAAGACGCTTTTGAATTTCGGTTGGCGATGAACCGTCGGGCGCCAGGATTTGATCCAAGATTTCTTTGGCAATGCCGAGATACTGCTCCGACAACAAAGGTGAGAGACTATTGAGATAACCTTCCCCAAAGACTTCATCAGGCAGACCATCGGCAATCGCGGGATCCACGCCTAAGAGATCATGCAAGGTATTGCCATATTCTCTTTTGGTGAGGCGACGAATGACAAATGGCCCGGGATCCTTCGGACTCAGGTATTTGATCATGCCAATCGCTTCGATGAACTTCTTCCGATCCTCATTCGAGGGCTGCTTGGGCGAATCCTCTGGCGGCATATCGTGCGCCTTCACGTTTGCGATGGCCTGTTTCCACCGCTTTCCGGATGCCGAACTTCCAGGAGTCTTAAGAGCCGGTTGAAAGTTGATCCCGCCTTTCTGCCGCTTGTTGCTGTGGCACTTGAAACAGTAGTCGTTGATAAACGGCATCACCGTGTTCTCAAAAGACTTCTTGGCCTCGCTCTGAATCCCGGAGCCCCCCCGCTCTTCCGCCGACCCGCCGGCACACGACGTCACGAGGAGCAGCAGCAGACCAAACATCAGAAGTCCTCGGCAGGAGATTTTCTCAGAAGTAAACTTGGGCATCGAAATCGAACAAACTTAAAACGATACGAGCATCCAGGCCCATCCTCTTTCCATAAATAACCCAATCATTTTGGATCGACATTCTTAAATGCCTCATCTTTCAATCCTCCGTGGATATAGCTGATCAATTCCCAAAGTTGCTCTTCGGTTAATGCTTCGCCAAAGCCCACCATGGGAGCTCCATCAAGTCCGGTTTCCAGGGTCCGGTAGAGATCGAGGGGCTGCGTTCCAGACTTA
>Ga0213866_10001633_pt1 | contig 16450 bp, 16 predicted proteins | sample PICome_11_FD_160079 | JGI IMG/M metagenome (GOLD analysis project Ga0213866, IMG submission 160079) | Coastal seawater microbial communities near Pivers Island, North Carolina, United States - PICO284 | ecosystem: Environmental > Aquatic > Marine > Coastal | place: USA: North Carolina...
AGAACGCAGATAACCAAGGTTTCATGCCTGTTGCCACTCCCACCAGGGCAATCGACCGCCTCCGCAAAGCGGCCAACTTAGAGCCCACCAAGAAGAGCGTGGAGTTATCGGACGGCACCACATTCGAGATGTGGGTCAGCCCGCTGACCATGGCCGAGCGCGAACGCGCCCAAAAGCAGGCCAAGTCGGACGACGCCAACGCCTTCGCCCTCCAACTCCTGATCTCCAAAGCTCTCGACGAAAACGGCACCAAGCTCTTCGCGCCCGGCGAAATCGACATCCTCAAAAACGAAGTCAAAGACAAGGACCTCCAGACCCTGATGCTCGCCATCCTCACCGACGACTCCGAGGCCATGGACCCAAAGTCCTAGCCGCCGAACTCCGCAAAGACAACTGGCTCATGCTCCAATTCGGCGTCGCCAAAGAGCTGGGCCTCAGCCTCACCACCGTCCGCACCACCTTCACCGCCGAAGAACTCCTCGGCTGGAGCGCCTACTTCCAAATCCTCAACGAAGACCAGCAAAAGGAAATCGACAAAGCCAAACGCCGCCGCTAACCCCGGCGGCTTCTTTCTGCCTTAAACTGGGGCACTGGAGTGTGATACGGCACCGTGGCATACAGAGCCGACATAGAAATTGCCGTAAAAGGCCAAGCGGCAGTCAATAAATTGCAGCGTGACCTAATAGAACTCGGGCAAAAAATAGATGAAATAACAAAACGGCGGGTAGGCCCCTCTACCGCTTTACAGACCTTTAACTCTCAATTACAAGAAGCAACACGTAGATTAAATGAAGTAGCAGCAGGTACGTCTGCTGAAACAGAAGCTGTACGCAACTATGTTACAGCTTTAGGTAACGCAAATACAGCGTTGAGTAGACAAAATAATTTAATAGCGGATGAAATTAGGCTCAGAGAAGCAGCTACAAACCAAACTCAAAAACTGGCGCAGCGGCAAGAAGAATTTACCGCACGCACAAATGAGGCTGCCCGAGCAGCCCATAGACAGACAGCCGAATTTTACAGACAACAACGTGTAGCAAAAGAAGTTGCCAAACTTAACGCGGCAGCTCCTCCCCCGCAGCTGTTACTGGCCCCTGCAGCGCCAGGGGCCCCCGCTATGGGGGGCGGGGCGCGTCGGCGTATTACTGGCGCTGTAGAACGTTTGGGAGGAGCGCGTGCAGAAGACGAAGCTGCACGTGCATTACGTTTTGCGCAAGCCTCAAGAGAGCAAATACGCCCGCTAAGTCAGATACAAGCACTATTTACTGGCATCGCAGGAGAAGCAGCAAAATTACAACGTATAAAAGCGCTTCCCGACAGTCAGATGCTTAATGCCTCAGCACGAGGCATAAAACAACTAGAAAACGCGGAGGACTCCCTCAACAGAGAACGGCAAGAGAGTGCCGCTCGTCTAGAGGAGATAGATCGCCTAGAAGAAGGACGATTACGCAGAGCACGCAAGCTGCAGGACCGTCAGCAATACATGGCTGGAAAAACCCCTGCAATTACTCAGCCTGGGGGTGCTAGGGGCGGCAATGGGCGTGTAGGCGGAGCAATCAGTAGCGCCCTTATCGGCGGCGGCTTTCCGCTGCTGTTCGGACAAGGAGCAGGTGCCGCTGCCGGCGGCGCGTTGGGCGGCTTAGCCGGCGGCTTACTGGGGGGAGGTTTTGGCTTCGCACTTTCGATTGTAGGTACAGCTATTGGCGATGCTGCGACAAAAGCCGAAGAGTTAGACAAAGCACTAACCAAAGTAAACGTAAGCGCAAAAGGCGTAGGAACTACAGCCAAAGACGTAGGAGAACTTGCACGCAGTCTTGGAATTGCAAAAGAAGAAGCAGTTCAACTGCTGGATAAATTTACGCAGTTCGAGTCCAGCCGTGTTCGATCTGCATTAGCTTTCCAGTTCGGCGGCAAGGGTGAAGACATTTTTGCTCAGCTAGAAGTAGCTAAAGATGAAGAAACAATACTACAAGCTGTAGTAGCTTCACGTAAAATACTAGGCAACCAAAAAGCTAGGGAATTAGTTTCCCAGCTCGAATTAAACGGCGGAGCCAGAGCCCAACTTGCACTACAAGAAGCCCTAATACGCGCAAAAGAGCGAGAAATAATAGCAGATAAAAAACGTGTCAGTCTGCAAGATATTCTGCTATCGGCCGCAGCTGCAGTGGGGGATCCGTCTAATTTAATAGACCCGGCTGCGTTCGGTAAAGACCGCGCCAAACAAGCGCAAATAGAATTCGATAAAACTAGAAAACAAAGGCAGCAAGATATACAAGATGCCTTCAAAACAACGCAAGAATTATTCTCCAAAGTAGATCAACTGTCTGACGGATACAGGAAAAAAGACAAAAAAGAAAAAACGAAAAACAACAATGCCCTGTTTAACGAACAAGCGAGGCAGGCAGAGCAGCTGGCGCGTAATCAGATCGCGCTCGACAATGCTATTTTCCGCAACAAAATGGCCCTAGCGGATGAAGAGTTTGCTGCCCGCCAACGCATAGCTGAATTACAAGGACGTCTAGCGGAAGCAGGTGCCTTTGGGGCACAGCGCGAGGTGCTCGCCCTCATAAACGCAACAAGCAGCAGCCAGAGCGAGTATTTCGCGCAAGCACGCCAACTGTCTAGTGCTATTGCGCAGGCAACCCAAGAACTCAAATCCGCCAACGCCATGGTCGGCGCCCAACAAGCAGGCGTCGTACAAACTGGCGCGGGCGGTATGTCACAAGGCCGCTACATACAGGGCGGTATAGGCCCGCGTGGCGCAAATCAGTACGGTCCCCACTTCGACATCAAACGATCCGACGGCGGTTACTACTCGCGCACAGCTTTAGACAAATACGTGCAAGTAAACGGCCGGCCTCTTTCAAGCGGTGTAACAGTGCCCGGCGGAGAGTACGGCGCACCGCGCAGTTACGGACCCCACGCCGGCAGGGATTACGCCTTTAGCGGTAAAGCTGCCATGACCCTAACAGGAGGGGCGAAGTTCATTAGCAGTAAGGCGAGCTCGTACGGAGACGCGACCGCTTTCATGACCCCAGACGGAAAAGTCTACAAAGTAATTCACGGCAAATTTGAAGGCACGACCCAAGCACCTCCGCCACAGCAAATACCGCAAAGTCTCGCCAAAGGTCAGTCTCAGGTAATAGGAGCCACTGGTGACGTTGCCGTCGCGCAGGTCAATGAAGCAGCACAGATACAGCGCAAAACAAAATTACTAGCTTTACTGCAGCAAGAACGTGACCTGAAAATTCAAATTGCCGTCGCACAAGGCACAGAATTTCTGCGCAACGCGCAAGAGCAGACACTACAAATTGAACGTGAAATAGAAAAACGCAAAATCCGTAACCGCCTGGCGCTAGAAGGAGTGGCCCCTGAGATCATCGAGGGTGAACTCCGGGTGTACGACATTACAAAACAGAAAGAAGAAAAGTTAAAGGAACTAACTACAGCCTTATCTCTTTTAACAAAAACTCAACAGTATGCTACTGAAGCTACACTTCAATCCGCTTTAGCGGATCTCGACAAAAAACAGACCACAGGTTCTTTAACGCTTGCCGAACAGACACTACAGAGTGAACTGCAGCAGCGGTTGACACTCCTACAGCAAATAAAAACCCTAGAAGGTGGAACACCCGCCGTCGTGGAAGGCATTCGTGGCGCAGCTGCCGCCCAGGTACAAACGACACCTGAACTTCTAGAGGCTGAAGCCGGCAAAGCAAAACTAGCGCTACAAACACTCGTCGAGCCAGCCAACATGATCGCTAGTGCCGCCGCTGGCATTGGCGATGCGTTTGCTACATCATTCAAGGGAGTTATTAGCGGCAGCATGACCGCCAAGGAAGCACTGGCAAACTTCTTCACCAGCGTGGCCGACATGTTCCTCGACATGGCAGCCCAGATCATCGCCAAGATGATCACAATGGCAATCCTCAACGCCGTCCTCGGCGTGCTACCGGGCGGAAACTCCGCGTCTGCACTGGGTAGCAATCCGAACGTGGGGGCGTACAGCGGCACGGGTATCGAAGGAATCACGATGGGCACGTTTGGCGGTGCCCGCGCCGCTGGTGGCCCGGTAGCCAGCGGCCAGACTTACATGGTGGGTGAACGTGGACCGGAGCTGTTTGTACCAGGCCGCAGTGGCACCATCGTCGCTAACGATAAGATGGGCGGCGGCAACACTAACGTAGTAGTCAACGTGGACGCTAAAGGCAGTAGCGTAGAAGGTGATGAGCAAGGCGCTAACCAGCTTGGCCGCGTCATCAGTGCTGCAGTACAGTCAGAGCTTATCAAGCAACAACGACCTGGTGGAATCCTGGCACGCTAATGGCTACCTTCCCTGATTACAAACCACGTGTCGGCGCAAGCAAAAGCAGCGCACCTACTGTACGGTCTACCAAATTTGGCGATGGCTATGAGCAGCGTGTGCGATTTGGATTGAACCAAGATCCCAAGGAGTGGACATTGGAGTGGAATGTAACTGAAGAAGTAGCCGATGAAATCGAAACCTTCCTAGAAGCACGCGCTGGTGCAGAATCTTTTGACTGGACACCACCTGATACCAGCACCAGTTACAAGTGGGTATGCAGCCAATGGCAGAAGACTATTGATGATCCATTGCGTGCTGTTATACGCGCCACGTTCCGACAAGTATTTGAACCCTGATGGCAGTACCAGTATCTGACCTGCAGTCGATTGCACCTAGCGCAATTATCGAGCTGTTTCAGCTAGAGCTTAATGCAGCGCAACATGGCGTGAATGAGACTTACTATTTTCACGCTGGCACGAATGCAACTGGCAGTAACGGCGATATTGTCTGGAATGGCCAAGCATATCTAGCCTTCCCCATTGAGGCGACCGAGTTTGAATACAGCGGCACGGGATCATTGCCACGGCCAAAGCTGCGTGTCAGCAATATCTATGGCACCATCACGGGCTTGATACTGAGTCTGCCTAATGGCCTAGAAGGCGCCAAGGTGACGCGCATTCGCACGCTGGCACGTTACATCGACGGCGTTAACTTCCCCGGCGGCACTAATCCGCTTGGCACACCAGACCCTACAGCAGAATTTCCGCGTGAGATATATTACATCGACCGCAAAGCTACAGAAAACCGCGACCTAATTGAGTTTGAACTGGCCGCTGCATTTGACCTCGTCGGAATAAGAGCACCAAAGCGGCAATGCGTAAGCAATGTATGCCAATGGACCTATCGCGGTCCCGAATGCGGCTACACCGGCAATGCGTATTTTGACTTTAATGATGTGCCAGTAACGCAACTCAGCCAGGATGTATGCGGCAAAAGGCTACGCAGTTGTGAACTCCGGTTTGCTCAATTACGATTCCCTGGCAGTGTAACTAGTGGCAGCAATATCATCACGTTGGATCAAGCTGCATCATTCAGCACTGGTGACTCTGTAACGGGCTTTGGTATTCCTGCTGGCACTACTGTGACTAGCGTGAGCAACAATTTAGTAACTATCAATCAAAATGCCGCGGCGAGTAGCAGCGTCACCACTTCTGGCACCATCCAAAGCAACTACACGGAAATTGTGGTAGCCAGCGCAACTGGCATTGCTCCTGGCATGGCCGTATCTGGCAACTATCTACCCGCCAATACGCAAGTCGTTGCTGTGTCGGGCACTACAATTACGCTTGGATTGACTATAGATGCAACGCAATTTTACACGGTAACAGGGTCGTTTGTCGGCACTCCTACTGGGAACCTTATTACAGTGGACCCAAACGCATCCGGCAGCGTTGGTCAGATTATTGCCAATGATGTCGCCTTGCCACTTTTCTTCGGTGCAACAATTACGAGCGTCGGTTATGGTTATGTTGTTGTAAACAACATAACAACTTACTCAAAGTTTTATACTATCAGTCTCGCGGGTGCTTCTAATATAGGCACTGTGACGTTCTTTATTTATCAATTTAATGGCATCCCATCTGCCACTTATACATTCACCGCCACTGATCGCAACTACACATTTCGCGATGCTGCAACAATCCCATACGGAAGTTACCCAGGCATCGGAGCCATAACGACGTGACTTGGCAAGACGCAGCACTAGCTCACGCCAAGACCGAAGATCCTCGCGAAGCGTGCGGACTGCTCATCGTGCGCAAGGGACGCCGCAAGTATTGGCCCTGTCAGAATCTTGCAACTAGCCCTGACCAGTTCTTCGTGCTGTCGCCTGATGACTGGGCCGCTGCTGAGGATGCTGGTGAGATCATCGCCGTGGTGCATAGCCACCCAGTTACGCCACCTACGCCATCGCCTGCGGATCGTGCCGCTTGCGAGGCTAATGGCCTGCCGTGGTACATCGTCAATCCAAAGACCGAGCTATGGGGCGAATGCAAGCCATGCGGTTTCAAGGCACCGTTAATTGGCCGTGAGTGGGTGTTTGGCGTGCATGACTGCTGGACGCTAGCCCGCGACTGGTACGCCGAGAATGGCATCGCACTGCGTGACTGGGAACGCTGCGCTAGTCCTGAGCAGTTTCAAGCAGAGCCATACTTTGATCGCTGCTGGAAAGACACTGGCTTCCGCGAGCTGGAAGAGGATGAACCGCTGGAGCCTGGTGACCTGCTGCTAATGGCTATCAACAGCACTGGCCTCAACCATTGCGCCGTTTACCTAGGCGATCAAACCATCCTTCACCACCTTCAAAGCCGCCTCAGCAGCCGCGACCTTTATGGCGGCTGGCTACTAAAATGTACAGGAAGGAGGTTGCGTCATGCTGCGTAAGATCAAGCTATACGGCAAGCTCGCAAAGTTCATTGGCCATCGCGTGCTCGAAGCGGATGTGGCAACTGCCGCCGAAGCAGTGCGGTTTTTGCTGGCCAACTGGCCGGAGCTAGAAGCGCACATGAGCGATCAGCACTACCGCGTCAGCATTGGCAACTATGACTTAGAGCTAGAGGAGCTGCATGATCCGGCGGGACAGGCGCCTATTAGCTTCGTGCCAGTGGTGGCTGGTGCTGGTGCCGTCGGACGCATCTTGATCGGCGTTGCTTTGATCGCGGCGTCATTCTTTTTCCCTGCAGCGGCTGGCGCAACAGCAGCTTTGAAAATCGGTGCATCCAGCTTCAATGCTTTCGGTGCGTCTCTACTCTTTTTGGGCGCCAACCTCGTCCTCGGCGGCGTAGCCCAACTTCTAACACCAACGCCAAAAATCAGCCAAGACGAAGGCGATCCACGCAAGAGCTTTAGCTTTAGTGGCATCCAGAACACCAGCAGGCAAGGCACTCCCGTCCCCATCGTCTACGGTGAAACCATCGTGGGCAGCGTAGTTATCTCGGCTGGCATTGACACCGTGCAGGTGGCCGCATGACCGCATTGATCGCTGGCGCTGGCGGTGGCGGTGGCGGTAAAGGCGGTGGCGGCGCTGCACGCACGCCAACAACTGAACGCGACGGCCTTGACTCGCGTCAGTACGCACAACTAATTGACCTAGTTAGTGAAGGTGAAATCGGAGGATTAAAAGATGGCTTCAAAGGCATCTATCTAGACAACACGCCGCTACAAAACCCAGATGGCACTTACAACTTTCAAAACGTAACGGTCTACACACGCAATGGCACTCAAAACCAGGATGCCATTCCTTTTGCTGGCGCCATTGAAGACGAGCGCGGTGTAGGCGTTACTGTTCGCAATGATGGACCTGTAACACGCACCATCACCGATTCGCAAACTGATGCGGTGCGCATCACGATTACGGTGCCACGGTTGGAGGAGGTCACCAATTCAGGCGATACAGTTGGCCAATCTTTTCGCCTGCAAATCCAGATTCAATACAACGGTGGCGGCTTTAGCACCGTCATTGATGACACTGTGTCTGGCCGCACTGGCGACCCATATCAAAAGGCATACCTCATAAACCTTAGCGGCGCATTTCCAGTGGATGTGCGCATGGTGCGCATCAGTGCAGATAGTAACGATTTGCGCAAGTCCAATGAATTCACTTGGACCAGCTACACCGAAATTATTTATAGCCGCCTCGCCTATCCGAACAGCGCTTTGGTAGGCATCCGCATTGATGCCGAGCAGTTCAATAGCATCCCGCAGCGCAGCTATTTGATTCGCGGCGTAAAAGTAGCCATTCCTAATAATGCCACTGTTGATCAAACCAATGGCCGGCTTATCTATGCTGGTATCTGGAATGGCACGTTCGGCGCAGCGCAATGGTGCTCAGATCCGGCGTGGATACTGTGGGACTTACTGACATCCAGCCGCTATGGACTAGGCGAGCATCTTGACACCACGCAGCTAGATAAGTGGTCGTTTCTTTCCGCTTCGCAATATGCCTCAGAGCTGGTTCCCAATGGCTTTGGCGGTTATGAGCCACGGTTCTCTTGTAATGTCAACATTCAAACCAGCGAGGAAGCGTACAAGTTAATCAACGACATGTGCAGCGTATTCCGCTGTATGCCTTACTGGGCCGTAGGTTCACTGACGGTTTCGCAAGATAAGCCTGTCGATCCATCGTATTTATTCACGCTGGCCAATATTTCTGAAGAAGGCTTTAGCTATAGCAGCAGCAGTCTCAAGACGCGGCCTAACGTGGCAGTGGTTAGTTATTTGGATTTAGCACTGCGTGACATCACTTACGAAGTGGTGGAAGACGCAGAAGCCATTGCTAAGTATGGCGTGATAAAGACTGAAATCAGCGCTTTTGCTTGTACCAGCCGTGGCCAGGCACATCGCATCGGGGAGTGGCTTCTGTATTCAGAACGCTACGAAGGCGAGACTGTCACATTTGCAACCAGCGTTGACGCAGGCGTGATCGTGCGCCCTGGTCAGGTGATCAGCATTGCCGATCCCGTCAAGGCTGGTGCCAGACGCGGCGGCCGCATCAGCAGCGCCACTACCACTGCCATCACCGTAGATGATGCAACTGGCCTGAGCATTCCCGGCACCATCTCAGCAATCCTTCCTGCTGGCACTGTTGAGCTGCGCACGGTGCAAAGCATTGCCGGCAACGTGATCACTGTCACCAGTGCATTTACCGTTGCACCAGGCGCCAACAGCGTGTGGGTGTACGAAACCAGCAACATCCAATTATCCACTTGGCGCGTACTCGGCATTGCAGAGCAAGATGGCACTAACTATGCCATCACTGCACTGTCATATAACGCGAGCAAGTATGCCTACGTTGAGCGCGATCAGCCATTGCAACAGCGTGACATCACTGACTTAAACATTATTCCAGCAACACCAACAAACTTAACTGCCGTTGAGCTTCTTTATGATGCAGGCGGCATTGCCAAGTCCAAGCTAGTTGTTGACTGGGATAGCGTAGAAGGCGTGCAGGAATACAGGATTCGCTGGCGCCCTCGTAATGGCAATTGGACAGACGAACGCATCAAACGCCTTGACTACGAAATACTAGATACCACGCCCGGCGTGTATGAAATTGAAGTGTATTCGGTTGGCGCCAACTTACGCACATCAGTGCAACCAGCATTCCTAACGCAACAAACATTTGGCAAGACTGCACCACCATCAGACGTACAAAATGTCAGCCTTATCCCAGGCGATCAGCTTAGCGGCGTGCTCACATGGGATCGATCTACTGACCTGGATGTGCTGCTAGGCGGCAAGGTGCTCATTCGCCATAGCACTGCCATGACTGGCGCCACCTGGGAGGAGTCGCAGGAAATCGTCGCTGCTGCTGCTGGTTCGCAAACCCAGAAGCAAGTGCCGATGCTGGAAGGCACCTACCTGCTCAAGTTTGAAGATGACACCGGCAACCGCTCCACTACGGCTAATGCCATCGTTGCTGACTTTCCCGAGCCACAACCGCGATCGTTGTTTAAGCAATATGCCGAAGACCAAGAAACGCCACCATTTAGCGGCAACAGTTTAGGACTGTTTTACTCGCTGGATTATGACGGCCTGATCCTTGATTCCGGCCAGCTTATTGATGACATGGCCACAGACGGCGACTTTGATGCACTGTCAGCGTTGGATGCCATTGGCGGCGTCAACCCATTAGGCGAATACGAATTTGGCAGTAGCTGGGATATGGGCGCCGTTTACGATGTGAACCTACGACGGCGTTTCGTTACGCGACCGCTGGCGCCTGCATCATTGTGGGATGACAAAGTGCAGCTTATTGATGAATGGCCGCTGATTGATGAAGACAACATCGACACTGTTAATGCTGTACTTTACGTTCGCACCACCACTGATGATCCTGCCGGCACACCAACGTGGGGCGACTGGAACGAATTTGCTAATGTCATCGCACGAGGGCGTGGTTTTGAATTTAAGGTGAGGGCCACTTCAACCGATCCCGACACCAACATCGTCATTGACGAGCTCGGCTGTCTGATGGAGCTACAGTTACACACAGAACAGTCCGGCACGCTTGCCAGTGGCGCTGGACCCTATGCCGTAGTGTTTGACAATGCCTTCTACCAAGCGCCCAATGTGGGGATCACAGGCTTTAATATGGCAACAGGCGACTTTTTCACGGTGACGAGTGTGACACGCACTGGTTTTACTGTAGAATTCAAGAACAGTACCGGCACAAGCGTGGATCGTAACTTCACCTACACTGCAGTCGGCTATGGCCGCGAGGTTTAACGATGGCGCAACATGACTACATCATTGCCAACCAAAGCGGGGCCGCTTTTCGCGCTGACCTGAACAATGGCCTAGCCGCCATCGTCAGTCAAAACAGTGGCGCAGCGCAACCCACTACCACCTACGCATACCAGTGGTGGGCAGATACGACCACGGGACTGCTGAAGATCCGCAATGCTGCGAACAATGCCTGGATAACAATTGGCACGCTGGCCAGCGCAAATCTGGGGCTGATACCAGCAGGCGCGGCAAGCATCGTCAATGCTGATGTCAATGCCAGCGCCGGCATCGTTGCCAGCAAACTGTCATTCACCCAAACTGGTTCTGGTGCTACTGCGCGGACCATTGACAGCAAACTCAAGGAGCTTGTGTCTGTTAAAGACTTTGGAGCTGTTGGGGATGGAGTGGCGGATGATACGGCGGCAATTCAGGCGGCCATCAACGCGAGCGGCATGGTGTACGTGCCATCTGGAAGTTACAAGTTAACGGCTACATTGATTCTCTCATCTAGCTACCAAGGCTTGATTGGAGACTCAAAGCGTCCCAACTTCTATATTGACCCGTCCATTGGCCCTGCTGTTTCAATACAAGCTCCAGCCAACAACAACATTGTTGAATTTTGCAAAGTTGAAAACTGCAATTTTTGGACAACAGCGGCTGCAACATATTCTTCCACGCCCGGTCCGGCAAATTGCGGCATTGCCCTTGATGGCACCGCGTCCACATATTCGCATCCAATTCAGCGTGCGCTCATTAAAAATTGCCGCGTTATTGGTTTTTCATGTGGAGTGCATCTTGCAAGACACGCTAATACGCGCCTGGAAAACATTATTATACAAGACTACATTTATACTGGCGGAAGTTACACATCAGCAAATCTATTTGTTGGCGTTAATTTTAGTTGTGTTCCATTTAGCGCCGGGGGTATTTCACCCAATGCCTCAGTCGAGGTTGTAAATGTACTGGTTGATTTGGGGGGCACCCCTGCTGCTGTTACAAGTTCTGGATTTAGGATTGTAGGCCAAGACCCTAGAGACATTTTCTTTGATCGCTGCGAAACCGCAGGCGGAAATTATGGCTGGTATATCGTCCCAACTTCAAATGACTACAACATTGACATTCACATCAGGCGCCCTATTATTGATGCGGTAAAAGACATTGGCATTTATGTCAAAGACTGGGGTGGCTATGGAGCATTAAATATCGCAGGTGGTTATATTGTAAAAGCAGTTGACAATACTGGCGCTGCTATTTGGATCGAGAATAGCGTCGGCGTCACGATTCAAGATGTTCAAATCCCAAGCATAAGTCTTAACAACGTAACAAATGACGAAGGAATACGAATACTAGGGTCAAAAAACGTAAGTATTGGCGGGTGCTTAATTGCAAATGCAAGGTACGGAATCTCGCTAGACGGATCAAGCCTATGTACTTTATCAAATAATGCTATTTATGCAGAGATTGCGGCCTTTGAAACTGCGCCGGTACTTTCTGCTGGCGTGCGCCTCATCAATACTTCAAATGCAAATACTATAAATGCAAACATTATCAAAGGAGCAAGCGCGACTTACAAGTATGCTGTTGGTATAGATATTAGTGCTAATAGCATTGCAAACTTTGTGGCGTGTAACGCTATTGAGAATGCTACGGTTACAGCCCCTTTAAGCATTGGAAGCGATAATAACACAATCCAAACATTTGATACGTTGCAGAGTGCGCAACTTAACTTGTCTTCAATGACAAGCCAGCAACGATATCGCGGCAACGATGCCACGTATCCGCATTTGTTCCGCGACGGGGCGAACAATAACATAGCGGGGCTTAACAATGCTGGTACGCTTATCGCTCTGTCCGACGTCACCCTAAAAGAGGACGTGGAGTCGCTTAACTACGGCATTGAGCAAGTCAATGCATTGCGTCCTGTCCAGTTTAAGTTTATTTCGGAAAAAGAAAGGGCTGATGAAACTGGGGCCGATTGCCCAGCGCGATTTGGTTTCATTGCTCAAGAGGTACAAATAATTGCACCTGAGCTAGTTGGCGAGATGGAAAGCAAGCTTACGCTTGACCAAGTAGGCATTATTCCGATACTGGTTAAAGCTGTGCAAGAATTAAGCGAACAGATTTACGACTTGCAAAATCCAACATGATAGCAGTGTTCGCCACTGGCACCTTCACCGAGGCCGACGCCGAGGAGTTCACTGCTGCGCTAGCGGCTGGTTTGCTGGACGAAATCTATTCGCTGACCTAAACTGGCATCATGGCAATCTCGCCCGGCCAATACAACTTCTCGCTGCAGCGCCGGGCAGATCACAGCATCACGCTGCAATTCAATGACAGCGCCAACGCAGCCATCAACCTAACCGGTTGGACCGTCGCTGCTCAGGCCTGGAATCAGGACCGCAGCACAAAATACGCTGACTTCACCGTCACCTACACCGACCGCGTTGCTGGCACTATTGCCATTGCGCTAACCGACGAGCAAACCGCGACGCTACCCAACGAGGCTTACTACGACGTACTACTCACCAACCCAAGCGGCTTGAAGGAGTATTACCTTGAAGGAATCATCTACGTGTCAGAGGGTTACACGGCATGACCACCGTAAATGTCAGCCAAGGTGATACCACTGTCGTCACCATCACTACCGCCGGCCCGCAAGGCCCCGGCGGCAGCGGCGTGGCTTTTGTTTACACGCAGGCATCACCGGCCACCACGTGGACCATCAACCACAACCTAGGATTCCGACCATCAGTAGAACTGCTTGATTCCGGCAGCCAAGAGATTGACGGTGACATAGCGCACCCAACAGTCAATCAAACCGTAGTTACACTGAGTCCAGCAACCGCTGGGCTAGCTCGCCTTACCTGACATGGCACGCAAATTTTTTACTGACATCGACATGCAGTCGGTGTCTAAGGTCGTCAATCTGCCGACCCCCAGCTCGGCGGGCGACGCTGTACCCAAGTCCTACGTGGACAGCGCCGTAGAAGGCCTGGCGTGGAAGGACTCTGCGCGGGTCAGCACCCAGGGCAACATCGATCTATCGGCGCCGGGTGCAACGATTGACGGCGTCACGATGGCCAGCCAGGACAGGTTCCTGGTGCGCTCGCAGACCACCGCATCACAGAACGGCATCTACGTTTGGAACGGCGCGTCTTCCGCCGCTACCCGGTCGCTGGATGCTTCTACGTTTGCTGAGCTGGAACAGGCCGTAATCTCTATTGAGGAGGGCACCGATTCCGACAGCAGCTTCCGTCAGACCGAAGTCAACGGCACCATTGATGTTAGCGATGTGGTGTGGGGTGCATTTGGCACCAGCGCACCAAGCGCATCAGAAAGCACCGCTGGTATCGCTGAGCTGGCCACCCAGGCCGAGACCGATGCCGGCACGGATGACGCTCGCATCGTCACACCGCTCAAACTGAATACTTGGAGCGGTGCTCCTAAGCGGTATGCCGCATCCTTTGGTGATGGCTCTGCCACCAGCTACACGATCACCCATAACCTAGCCACTCGTGACATTGCAGTAGCGATCTACAGCAACTCGGGCAGCTACGACGAAATCGAATGCGACGTGGAGCACACCACCATTAACACGGTGACGCTGGTGTTTGCCACTGCACCCACGTCCAACCAGTTTCGCATCGTGGTGCTTGGCTGATGGCAAGGAAGTTCCTGAATGGCATTGATGTCGCCGGCCAACTGGCTTCGGCAATCAACGCCAACCTGAGCAGCGGCAAGCTGCTTGGCAGGAGCACCGCAGGCACCGGAGCGATTGAGGAGATCTCAGTTGGCTCCGGCCTGACCCTGAGCGCCGGCACGCTGACAGCTACTGGTGGCGGTGGCGGTGGTATTGATCCTGTAATCGCTGGAATGATCTTCTAATGACTGCTCCGAACCTCAAAAGCCCCACTACGATCACCGGCAAGACGGCGCGATATGCCGTGACGGCATCGCTGGCGACTGCACTGGCGAATAGCGCAGCAAGTGGCAAGGTGCTGAAGATCAACAGTATCTTCTGCGCCAATGTAGACGGCACGAATGCTGCTGACATCAGCGTAAGTATTTACGATGGCACCACTGATTTTTATTTGGCCAAAACGATTGCTGTGCCGGCTGACGCCACGCAAATCATCAGCACTAAGGAGACATATTTCTACTTAGAAGAAGGCGACAGTATTCGCGCAATCGCTAATGCTGCCAGCGACCTGGAGCTTGTCATCGGCTATGAGGAGATTTCCTGATGATTGGTTTTAATGGCGGGTTGATTGGGAAGGCTAACCCCACTGTCGCAGATTTTTCTATTCCAGGGGTTTGGACTTCGAGAGAGCAGGAAGTAGCAGTTCGCACTGCAACCTGGGCCGGAACAGGGTTGCTTGATTTGCACCCTGGCGCGGCAAGTGCTTATAGCCTGAGAGCATTGCGGCAAGCGTATATTAACTCTCCGGTGGTAGAAGTGCGCCGCAGTAGCGATGACACGCTGCGTAATTGCACCGCTTTAGAAGTTATAGATGGTACTTTGGCGGCTTTTTGCGGCATAGGCAATGGTTTTGTTCGTAAATGGTACGACCAAAGCGGCAACGCCAACGACGCCAGCCAAACCACTAATGCCAATCAACCTCAAATTATTGCATCAGGCAATTTAATCTTAAATAATGGAAGACCTGTTATTAGATTTGACGGTACAAGCGATGCTTTAGTGCAAACTGTAAACGTTACTATTAGTCAGCCATTTACCGCAATCATGGTAGGCAAAAGAAACGCAGACACGGCGGGAAGAAACCAAGACTTATTTAGATCCTCAAGCGATCAAGCTGTTAACTTTTTTAACAGCCTTGATTCTTGGAATTTGTATGGATTTGCTGGAACGGACACAAAATTAGGCAACACGCCAATTGGCACTAGATTTCTTTCTTCTGTAGTGTACAACGGGGCGTCTTCAACTAATTTCTTTAACAATAGTCAAACTACGATTAACCTAGGAACTACCGCCTTGAATACAAGCAATGCTTTGACCATAGGGTCCAACGCATCTCCCAATGCTTGGTCGGCAATTGACATGCTAGAACTTATATTTTACGCATCTTCGCAAGCAAGTAATTTTACCAGCATTAACGGAAATATCAATGCTTTCTACGGAATTTACTAACCCATAATGCTCTACTCCCTCCGCAACCAACGCCCGGCCCCGCTGCCTTACCGCATACGGCTGTCAAACGGCTTCACCCGCTATAAGCACCAACCCCCCACGGCTGAGGAGATCCTCGACGCCGGCTACGTCGGCCCCTACACCGAACCCGCCTATGACGCTGCCACAGAGCAGCTCCTATGGGTGGATGGCGCCTATGTGATCGAAGCACTCCCGCCCCCAGTTCCGACACCCCGTTGGGTGGACTTCAGCGCAGCCATCATGGCCATGCCTGACATCAACGTCATGCTCGGCGCAGTGCTGCAAGCTGCACCTGGTCTATACGGCGGCCTGGTGGTTGGGTTGCAGAATGCCAGCGAAGGTGATAGCCGCGTGTTCCTCAATTCCTGGCACGCTGCCATTGCAATGTCGCTGATCACTGAAGAATTGATCACTACGGTGCAGGGAATTGCCGCCGAATACGACCTGCCACAGGAATTCATTGATGCACTTGCAGCCGCGTAAGCACTTCGCCCCAACGTGCAGCTAAACTGCTGCTATAGCACCCCCCGGCCATGATCGAAGTTTTAGCGGCCGTGGCCGGCGCAGCCATAACAGCAGCCGCCATGGGCCTGGGCGGCTTCAGTAGGCGCAACGACGAGGCTCGCACAGCCGTGATCCGCCTGACCACTTCCGTGGAGCACATTGCCACCCAGCTCGAAGTGATCCAC
>Ga0213866_10001636_pt1 | contig 16438 bp, 20 predicted proteins | sample PICome_11_FD_160079 | JGI IMG/M metagenome (GOLD analysis project Ga0213866, IMG submission 160079) | Coastal seawater microbial communities near Pivers Island, North Carolina, United States - PICO284 | ecosystem: Environmental > Aquatic > Marine > Coastal | place: USA: North Carolina...
GCAGCAATCTCGACATGCGGATGACCGGCCAGCAGGCGCACAGCATCAGCACCGGTATAGCCCGATGCGCCAATCACGCCAATTTTCAGCCGTTTATCGGTCATAACGCTTTGTTCCACCTATCGCCTAGCTGCCGCCATCATGATTGACAGCCATAATTTCACCTTCGGCAACCAAAGTGTCGCCAACATAGACATTGCCCTTGAATTTATAGGCCATGCCACGCCGCCGGATTTTCTCAACATGTATCCGCATCTGGTCGCCCGGTATCACAGGATGACGGAAGCGCACCTTATCCACCGTCATGAAATAAATTAGCTTGGTTTCAATCGGATTGCCGGACAATTTGGCATTCTGCATCACCAATATGGCCGAGACTTGGGCAATGGCCTCAATGATAAGCACGCCGGGAAAGACTGGCCGTTCCGGAAAATGACCGGTAAACCATGGCTCGCTGGCCGTGCAGTTTTTAATGCCGACCGCGCGCTCCTCGCCTTCCATTTCCTCAACCCTGTCCACCAGCAAAAACGGATAGCGATGCGGCAGGAAGTCAAGAATCTCCTGAATTGTTACGCTTGTGCCATCAATAATGTCGCTCATCGAATCCCCCGAATAAGACTTACCCTTTTAATATCAAAAAAAGGGACCTTCCGGCCCCTTTTCTTTGCCGCACGGGCAAAAAGTGAAAAGAAACCTAGCGTTTCGAGAATTGGAAGCTCCGGCGCGCCTTGCGACGGCCATATTTTTTGCGCTCCACAACGCGGCTGTCACGGGTCAAGAAGCCGCCGCTTTTCAGCACCGGACGCAGACCCGGCTCGTAATAGGTCAGAGCCTTGGACAGACCGTGGCGCACCGCACCGGCTTGGCCGGAAAGGCCGCCACCGCTAACCGTGGCAACAATGTCAAACTGACCATCGCGCTGTGCTGTCACCAAAGGCTGACGCACCATCATTCGCAGAACCGGTCGGGCGAAGTATTTTTCCTCTTCGCGACCATTGACCGTAATCACACCGCTGCCCGGCTTTATCCAGACGCGGGCAATGGCATTTTTCCGCTTACCGGTCGCATAGGCGCGGCCTTGCGCGTCAATTTGCGGCTCCACCGGTGCGCTGACTGCTTCGCTCACAGGCGCAACATCACTGCCAGCCATGGCCTGATCCAGATTTTCAAGAGTGGTTTCAGACATCTTTAATTCCTTACATTTTTCGCATTCATGGCAGCCACATCCAACAATTCCGGCGATTGCGCCGTGTGCGGGTGGTCACTGCCTGCATAGACCCGCAAATTGCCCATTTGCTGACGGCCAAGCGGGCCGCGCGGCAACATGCGCTTCACAGCCAATTCCAGCACGCGCTCCGGAAAACGCCCGTCAAGGATTTTCTCCGGCGTGGTTTCCTTAATGCCGCCCGGATAACCGGTATGGCGGTAATAGGTTTTGTCGCCGCGCTTTTTACCGGTGAATTTCACCTTTTTAGCGTTAATCACAATCACATTATCGCCGCAATCCATATGCGGGGTAAAGCTGGGCAAATGCTTGCCGCGCAAGCGGGTGGCAATAACTGTCGCCAGACGACCAACCACCATGTTTTCGGCATCAATCAATATCCATTTCTTATCAATATCAGCCGGTTTTGCAGAATAGGTTTTCATCATTTTGTCCATCATCAACAAAGGCGACGCCACGCGCCGCCGGATGCACCGTTTATAAAGAGCCATTTGCCCTTACGCAACGCTTTTATCATCAGATTTATAAAGCAAAAACAATTTCTTATGAAATTGGTAAATAATTACCGTATTGGTAATGCGCCGGAATGGCGCAGAAAATGTAAATGGGCGACCGCCAGTCCCAGCACCAGCACCGCACCAAGCTGGTGCGCCGCCGCCAAGCCCATAGGCAGAACCAGCACCAATGCAACAATACCCAAGAGTGCTTGCCCGGCCACACCGACGCCCAACCACAGGGCGGATTGGCGCAGCCTGTTGTCACCGGCCAACCCACGCACGCGCCAGACATGCCAAAATGTCAGCCCAACCAGAAAATAGGCCATGACGCGATGGTCAAACTGCACGGTCAGATGATTTTCAAAGAAATTGAGATAGGCAGGCTGCTGCGCCAACAGGCCGGACGGGATAAACTCCCCATCCATGGTCGGCCAATCATTATAAGTCATGCCGGCATCAATACCGGCAACCAGCGCGCCCGTCAGCGATTGCATAATGACCAGCCCGACCAGTCCCGCCGCCCAAAATTGCAGCCCTGCCCAAGCCGGTCTTGCATCGCGCAATGTGCCGCGCCAATAAGACATAGCCAGCCAAAAACAGGCGGCAAAAATAATCAAAGCAAGCCCCAAATGCATGGCGAGGCGGTATTGGCTGACATCGACGCGGTCGGTTAGCCCGCTTTGCACCATATACCAGCCCATAAAGCCTTGCAGACCGCCCAGCGCAAACAGACCCAGCAACGCTGGCAAATCGCCCAGCCGGATTTTTCTTTGCAGCAGAAACACAAGAAACGGCACAAAAAACACCAGCCCTACCAAGCGGCCAAGTTGGCGATGCCCCCATTCCCACCAATAAATAAACTTGAATTCCGACAGGCTCATGCCCTTATTGACCAGCTGATATTCCGGAATCTGCCGGTATTTCTCGAACTCCACATCCCATGCCTCGGCATTAAGCGGCGGCAATGCACCGGCAACCGGCTGCCATTCGGTAATGGACAAGCCACTATCGGTCAGCCGCGTCAGCCCGCCGACCAACACCATCATCACCACAAAAAACGCCACGGTAAACAACCAGACGGCGATTTGCCGGTCATGCTGGCGCGCGGGCGCGGTTATTGCCGTCTCATTCATGGTGATGATATAGCCTGTTCCGGCCGCGCTGACCTTGCGACCAAAGACCGCGTGCATGGGCGTCTCAGCCATTGTATAAGCGGGGCATGACCTCACCAAGCGACAGCCCAAACACACCGGAACCCCCGCGCAAGCCCTTCCGCAAACCGTGGCTGCCCATGCGTGTGCGTAAGCTGATTGGACTGCTCGCCATGCTTGGCTTTTTGTTTTTCTATGCGCTGCTTATCATGACGCTGGCGGTGGCCGGATGGGCGCCGGAAAGCGGTTTTGCTGAATTTGTCTTTTATCTAGTCACCGGCCTTGGCTGGACGCCACCGGCGGCGTTTATCATCTGGTGGATGCAGCGACCCGACACACCGCCCGCCCGACCTACTGTATAGCCCCCCTGCCGCACAGCCCAAGCGGCGGGATAGAGGCCGGATAAGCTGGTTCGCCAGGCAATCTGCCCGCCAAACGGCCAGCAAGAATATCAATCAAGCAAAATATTAGTCAGCGCGACCGAACTGAAAAATATTCAGCGCAACCATCACAACAATGAAAATAACGATAGGCAGAATGGCAGTCATATTTGTTTCCTCACGTCACCAAACTCGACAAAGAGCCGGAAATGGTCGGAGCGGCGGGATTTGAACCCACGACCCCTTGTCCCCCAGACAAGTGCGCTACCGGGCTGCGCTACGCTCCGACTGACGCCGTTTCTAGGTTGTTTTCGCGCGAAAGGCAAGCGCCGCGCTAGCTGTCCTGCTCGGCCAATAAATCGCGCGCATATTGCAGCTTTTGGCGCGCCGAGCTGAGCGTGCGCCGTTGCGCCGCCGACAATCCGGCGGGCGCGGCACTGGCCGCCGCCGGCACAGAAGCCGCCAAGGTTTCAGCCGACTGGCCGGCCAGCTGGCGCACATGATTGACACCATGGTCTTTAATCAGTTTCTGCACGCCTTTAATGGTCATGCCCTGCCCATGCAGCAAATGTTTGATGCCGGTCACCAGCGCGACATCTTCGGGTCGGTAAAAGCGCCGATTGGAGGAACGCTTCAAAGGCTGTATCTGGGTGAATTTGCTCTCCCAAAACCGCAAAACATGCGGCTGAATCTCAAGCAGCGACGCAACCTCGCTGATGGTGCGATAGGCGGTGTCTGACTTTTCGGCACCCATAAGCTATCCGGTCAGTCGGCCAACCCGGCCATTTTATTGATTTTCTGTTTCAGCACATTGCTGGCGCGAAAAGACAAAACGCGGCGCGGCGTGATAGGCACTTCCTCGCCGGTTTTCGGGTTGCGCCCGATACGCATTTTCTTGGCGCGCACGACGAATGAGCCGAAAGACGATAATTTGACCGTCTCGCCCCTGACCAATGCGTCGGATACTTCATCCAGCAAAGTCTCAAGGATTTGCGCCGATTCATTGCGCGACAAGCCAATCTCATTATAGACCGCCTCGGACAAATCATATCGTGTGATTGTTTTTCCCGCCATGCCGTAACTCCTCAATGCGATTAAACACAAAGGCGTTTTTATTGGCAACCTAATTTACCGGCTAAATCAATGTTTCTTACCAGCGAATAAGATTGGCGCCCCATGTCAGCCCGCCACCCATTGCCTCGGTCATCACCATGTCACCGGCTTTTATCTGCCCCGCCTCAACCGCTGCGTGCAGCGCCAACGGAATTGAAGCGGCGGAAGTGTTGGCGTGGCGGTCAATGGTGATAATGGTTTTTTCCGGCGGCAAGCCGATTTTGCGCGCCACGCCGTCTATAATGCGTCGATTGGCCTGATGCGGCACAAACCAGTCAATATCGTCAATGGTATAGCCGGTTTGCTGCAACAGGCTGTTAATGGCATCGGAGATATTGCCGACCGCATGGCGGTAAACCTCGCGGCCTGCCATCCGCAAATGACCGGTCAGGCCATTGGTGGATGGTCCGCCATCAACATGCAGGATTTCCCATAAATTGCCATCGCTGCGTAAATAGCTGCCAAGCACTTGCCGGTCATCCTGCGCGCCTGTTACGCCCCCCACAATCACCGCGCCTGCGCCATCGCCAAACAAGACTGCCGTGCCGCGATCTTGCCAGTCCAGCAAGCGGGTCATGGTCTCCGCACCAATCAGCAAAGCGCGCCGCGCCGTGCCGTTTTCTATCATGGCCGAAACAACCGACAGGCCATAAACAAAGCCGGAGCAAACCGCCTGCATATCAAAAGACGCCCCGCCCGACATGCCCAATTTTTGCTGCACCAAAGCCGCCGTAGCCGGAAAAGTCAGGTCAGGCGTTGTGGTGGCAACGACAATCAAGTCAATATCATTGGCTGTCAATCCGGCATTGCCCAAGGCAGCCGCGCCCGCTTGCATTGCCAAATCAGATGTTGTTTCCCCGTCCGCCGCTTGATGGCGGGTGCGAATACCGGAACGCTCGGTAATCCATTCATCCGATGTATCCATGATTTTGGCCAAGTCATGATTGGTGATGACTTTTTCCGGCAAATAGCTGCCGGTTGATATGATTTGTGCGCGTTTGTTCATTTTCTTGGCTCTCTTTTGGCCGGTGCTGTCAGTCCAGCGTTTCAGCCCAAGCGTCATCCAGTAAGGATTGCATATTATCTATATCATTGGCAATTTGCGCCGAAATATCAGCCTGTGCCACTTCAATCGCCACTTCGACGGCAGTCGCAAAGCCGGCAATATCAGCGCCGCCATGGCTTTTGACCACCGCCCCGTTTAACCCCAGAAACATGCCACCATTGGCACTGTTCGGATCCATGCGCTCGGCCAGCGAGGCAAAGGCGCCGCGTGCCAATAAATAGCCGAGCTTTGAAATCAGGCTGCTGGTCAGGGCTTGGCGTAAATAAGTGGCGATTTGCCGTGCCGTGCCTTCCGCCGTTTTCAAGGCGATATTGCCGGTAAAGCCCTCCGTTACCACCACATCGGCATCACCCCGGCCAATGCCATCACCTTCAATAAAGCCGACATAATCCAAATCAGAGCGTTCGAGCAAATCATTGGCATCACGCACACCATCTGTGCCTTTAATATCTTCAACGCCGATATTCAAAATCCCAATTGTCGGCTTGCTCATGCCAAAAACAGTGCGCGCATAGGCAGCGCCCATAACGGCAAATTGGACATATTGTGCCGGAGAGCCACCAATAGTAGCCCCCACATCAAGCACCACGCTTTCACCGCGCACAGTCGGCCAGACGGCGGCTATGGCGGGGCGCTCAATACCGGGCAAAGTCCGCAAGATAATTTTCGCCATCGCCATCAACGCACCGGTATTGCCCGCCGATACGCATGACTGCGCCCTGCCCTCTTTCAGTGCCTCAACGGCGCGCCACATGCTGCTGACTTTGCGCCCCTGCCGCAAGGCGATGCTGGGCTTGTCATTCATGCTGATGGCTGTGTCGCAATGCTCAATCGTGCAAATGGCGGCCAGTTCGGGAAACGCGGCCAGCTCGGCTTCTATTTCTTCAGCCTTGCCGAACAGTAAATACGCAATATCGGGGCGCTGGCGGCGCAAGCGTGCAAGTGCCGGAATGGTGACGGAGGGGCCGAAATCGCCGCCCATCGCATCCACCGAAATCACCAATTTTGTCAAATTCAGGCCCCCGACACTGACAGGGTTTACATCAATTATGCCGACACACCCATCTCAGCGCCGGAAAATGATACAATTTGCGAGAGATTTCAACCCTCATCCGGTTTATCGCGCAATTCGGCCAAAACCGCAAAGGGTGAGGCGGGTTGCGCTTCATCATCCGCATCACCATCGCCATAAGCATCAAATTCGACATCGGCGTGGCGCGGCCAAGGCGGAATAGCAAGAGCCAGATATTGCATCGCCATATCACCAATATCGGCCTGTCCGTCTTTCAACGCTTCGGGTAAATCGGTTTCCACATCATCATCGGGAATGACAAATTGAGCCAGAATATCGGCCGGTTGAAACTCAATTGTGAAATCTTCGTCAATCTGCGTCCAGACCGGCTCAAGCGTCACGCCGCAAATCTGCTGCACACGCCCACAGACACGACCGGTGGCCCGCAAACCGGCTTTGTCAAATGGCACGATATGTGATTGCACGCGAACCGCCTCAATGGCTTCAAGCTGAAACCTGTCAGCCAGCGCGGCGCATGTGGCAGCGTCCGCTTCAAAATTGACATCCAGCCCATTGGGCGGCACATCATCGCGCAATATGACATGGCTGAATACCGGCTTTTCATTTTCCGGTGGCACGCCTGCCGAGCCGTCCCTCTCCGAATGGGTCATGCTTTACCCCACTCAAAACCGGCAAAAGCATCGCCGTTCAAAATGGTTTCAAGCGGCAGACCCGCCAAATGCGCTTCTAATGCCAGCGTATAATCGGCCAGCCGGTCAAAGTCTTTGCTGTCATCCTGCGGCGACAAATTACGTCCCAATACTTCGCCAATCAGGGCTTTGCGGTCTTGCGGCGCGGGCGTCGCCTTGCCCATTGCCTCATCATAAGCGGCGGCGCGGCCATAATAGGCTTGCGCCATTTTGCGAATTTTCTTACCGACACCCAAATCACCAACGCCCATTTCGCGCATGGCTTGATCCATATCGCGGAAAAACCGGTCGAATAAATCTTGTCCCAATGCCTCGCGGGCAACCCCCTCGGCGCGCAGACGGCGCAAAACCAGATGCACATGCAGCACCATAATGTCAAACCGCCCGTCAAAACTGTCAGGCGCGCCATTATCGCCAAACAAAGCCGGCAATCGCGCCTGTTTGACAATCAGTACATAAACGCCAGCCATATTGGCTGTTTTTTTGCGTCTGAAGAAATCCATCAAAGCCATGACAATGCTGTCGCTCCGTTTGTCACCCTGAAAGCTGCAAATTGCGCTTGCAAGCCGTCGCGTGATGGGTATGGTCACGCTGATTTGTGTTTTAGGGATTTCGTTCCACATGGCAAGACTGGACGTGAAAAATTTGGGCGCAAAGGGTCGCACCCACCAAGTAGAGGGTCGCAGCTTGGCAGTTCGCCATAAGGGTCAAAAGACCGCGCCAAAACTGGCAATAGCACTGCTTGGCACTGCCCTGCTGGCCTGCGCGCCGGTGGTTGACAATCGTGGTTATGTTTTCGATGAGGGGCTGGTTACAAAGCTCCAGAAAAACAGCATGACCATGCAGCAGGCAACCGGCATGCTTGGCTCTCCCTCTATGCGCTCCTCTATAAATGGCGAGGCGCTGTATTATATTCACAGCGTGATTGTCACCGAATCCTATCGCGCGCCAATCGAAACCGACCGCAAGGTGATGGCACTATATTTTAATGCTGACGAAGTGCTGCAAGACTATGCGGTTTACGGCTTGCGCGACGGGCTGATAGTGCCAATTGTGCCGCGCACAACGCAATCGCAGGGGCGCGAATTGTCTTTTATCGAGCAGATATTTGGCAATCTTGGCCGCTTTGACGGCGACCCGACTGCCCAATTCTAAAAATCGGCAATAAAAACCCCGGCACAGAACACTGCGCCGGGGCTTTTCTTTATTGTTGCGGCTTAGTGAGCCAGAATGGCCAGCATCAGCAGCGCAACGATATTGGTGATTTTAATCATCGGATTAACCGCCGGGCCGGCTGTGTCCTTATAGGGGTCACCGACTGTGTCACCGGTTACGGCAGCCTTATGGGCTTCCGAACCTTTGCCACCATGATTGCCATCTTCGATATATTTCTTGGCATTGTCCCAAGCCCCACCACCGGCGGTCATGGACAAAGCAACAAACAGGCCGGTCACAATCACGCCGAGCAGCATGGCTCCAAGCGCCGAGAAAGCCGCCGAACGGTCAGCAATCATTTGAATGATAAAATACAGAGCAACAGGTGACAGCACCGGCAGAAGTGACGGCACAATCATTTCCTTAATGGCCGAGCGCGTCAGCAGGTCAACGGCTGCCGTATAATCCGGCTTTTCCGTGCCTTTCATAATGCCCGGCTTTTCCTTGAACTGACGGCGCACTTCTTCAACAATAGCACCGCCGGCACGGCCAACGGCCATCATGCCCATCGCACCAAACAGATAAGGCAGCAGACCGCCGACAAACAGACCTGTCACCACATAGGGGTTGGACAGAGAGAAGTCAGGCGTCACACCGGCAAAATACGGATATTGCTCGGCATTGGCTGTGAAGAAGCGCAAGTCTTGTGTATAGGCTGCAAACAGCACCAGCGCACCCAGACCGGCAGAGCCAATGGCATAGCCTTTGGTGACCGCTTTGGTGGTGTTGCCAACAGCGTCAAGCGCGTCGGTTGTGTTCCGCACATCTTCCGGCAGTTCCGCCATTTCCGCGATACCACCAGCATTGTCCGTCACCGGGCCGAAAGCGTCCAGCGCGACCACCATACCGGCCAGTGCCAGCATGGTCGTCACCGCAATGGCGATACCAAACAGACCGGCCAGCGAATAAGTAGAGATAATGCCGACCACAATCACCAAAGCCGGCAGAGCAGTCGCTTCCATAGAAACGGCCAGCCCCTGAATGACATTTGTGCCGTGACCGGTTTCCGAAGCGGCGGCAACCGATTTCACAGGACGGTAATTAACGCCGGTATAATACTCGGTAATCCAGATAATCGCGCCAGTGATGACCAGACCCAAAACGCCGCACATATAGAGGCTCATGCCGGTAAAGACCTGCGCCTCAATCACCCGTTGCGTATCCAGCCCGATAAGCTGGTCGGTCACGAAATAAAGCGCAATCAGCGACAGCACCGCCGAAGCGATAAAGCCTTTATACAGCGCACCCATAATGTTGTTGCTGGCACCCAGCCGCACAAAGAATGTGCCGATAATCGAGGTGACAATGCATGTGCCGCCAATGGCCAGCGGATAGACCATCATATCCAGCGCGTCGGCCGTGAAGAAAATCGACCCCAGCACCATTGTCGCCACAATAGTCACTGCATAGGTTTCAAACAAATCGGCGGCCATGCCGGCGCAGTCGCCCACATTGTCGCCCACATTATCGGCGATTGTCGCCGGATTACGCGGGTCATCTTCGGGGATACCGGCCTCAACCTTACCAACAAGGTCACCACCAACATCAGCACCTTTGGTAAAGATACCGCCGCCCAGACGGGCAAAAATCGAAATCAGCGAAGCACCGAAGCCGAGCGCGACAAGCGCGTCCACCACTTCGCGGCTGTTTGGGTCAAGGCCAAGGCCAAACACCAGAATGGCGAAGTAAACGGCCACGGCCAGCAAGGCCAGACCAGCCACCAACATGCCGGTCACAGCACCGGAACGGAATGCCATAGACAGACCGGCGGCAAGGCTCTCACTGGCAGCTTGCGTGGTACGCACATTGGCGCGCACCGATACCAGCATACCGACATAACCGGCCAGACCGGACAATGCGGCGCCGATAATAAAGCCGATGGAAACTTTGACGCCGAGCAGCCAGGCCACCAGCAACGCAATCACCACACCAACAATCCCGATGGTGCGATATTGGCGGTTGAGATAGGCTTCTGCCCCTTCCTGAATAGCAGACGCAATTTCCTGCATCCGTTCATTACCGGCATTGGCTGCCAAAATGCTGCGAACGGCCCAGATACCATAAATGATAGCCAGAATACCGGCAGCAATGATAAGCCACATTGAAGTGCTCATTACATCACCTTTCGTTTTTCCTGATAAAGACCGCGCCGAAGCACGTCCCCTCCATTAAAGTCGGGCGAACATGCCAAAAAAAACCTGCAAAAGCAAGAAACGGAAAGCAAAAACCTGCATTTTGCACGAATTTGTTCAAAAATGCTGATAGCCGCGTCGGCTGATGGCGACCTCAACACCATCAGCATCCAGCAATATGGCGCGCGCCGCATCTATATCGCCCGCGCCAACGCCGCTTGGCAGGGCGGCGACCGAGCCGATTCGGTTGATGGCGATATTGGCCTGTTGCGCTATTGCCGAAACCGCATCACGCGCATTGGGCGGCGCGGTAAAGGCCAATTGCGCGTCATCACCGGCGCTGACCAATTGCGCCAGACCGTTCTCATCCGACGCGGCAAAAGCCGCACCCGCCGCCGACAGGCCTATGGCCGCCGCCGATAATTGCATCGCCACACCAGAGGCTTGACAAATATGGTCAAGGTCGGCCATCAACCCATCCGACACATCAATCGCCGCATGGGCATATTGGCGCAAAACGGGCGCAAGCGCGACCGGCGGTTGCAGGTCGGCATAGGCGTTAGCCAAAAGCTGCCCGTCAAAAGCCGACAAAGCGGGCGGCAATTTGCCAGTCACCGCCAACAAGCCAATAAGGCCGTCACCGATTGTGCCGGTAACATAAACATCATCGCCTGCCCGCGCATTGGCGCGGCGCACCATTTCGCCCGTCGGCACAAGCCCATGCGCTGCCAGCTACACAAAGCCGGTTGCCGAACGCACCGTATCCCCCCCCCATAGCGGCATGTTAAGGCGCGCCAAACATTTCGCCAGAGCCTTGGCAAATCCGGTCAGGAAAGCTTCATCCCAATCCGGCGCGACACCCAAGGTTAAAAGACACCCGACCGGCGCAGCACCCTTGGCGGCAAGGTCGGCCGCATTGCAGGCAACCAATCGCGCAGCAATCATATCGGGCGGTGCATTGGCCGGAAAATGCACATCCGCCACCAAAGCATCTGTGGTCAGCACCAATTCCATATCCGGTGGCGGTCGGAACAGTGCCGCATCATCGCGCAACCCAAGACCGGCAGCGCCAGCCATAGGTCGGAATAATTGGTCAATCAGGTCAAACTCACCGGTCATGGCGGCGTCTCAACCACCCGCCAAACCAGTATCGGATAATTGCTGGGCGATATTGTCGAGCAGCGCATTGGCCATGCCGCCCTCGCCACCGTCAAAAAACGCATGCGCCAAATCGACATATTGGGAAATAACCACTTTTTTTGGCACATTTTCGCCATGCGCCAATTCTTGCACACCGCAGCGCAATATCGCCCGCAGCGTGCTGTCAAGCCGCGCCAATTGCCATTTATCGCCAAGATAGCTGTCAACCAGCCGGTCGATTTCAACCTGATGGGCAATCACACCGCGCAAAATGAACTCAAAAAAATCGGCATCGGCGGCGGGCAGGTCAATCCCGGCCTGCAAATTGTCAAGCGGCGCATCGATATTGTGAGACTGGAATTGGGCAATCACCTCATCCAGCGATGTGCCGGCCAGCTCCATTTGATAGAGCGCCTGCACGGCCAGCAAACGCGCCGCCAGCCTGTTGTCTTTTGTATAGCTCGTCATGCCCCGTCTTATCGCGAAGCAAAGTCGTCGCGCAAGCGCAATAGTGCCAGACAGGCATTTGCCGCGCCGCCGCCCTTATCTTTTTCGGTGCGCCGACAGCGCGCCCAAGCTTGCGCTTCATTTTCAACGGTCTGAATCCCATTGCCAATGGCCAACTCATCGCGGAGTCCCAAATCCATCAGACCGCGCGCACTTTCATTGCAGACAATCTCATAATGGGTGGTCTCGCCGCGAATAACCACGCCAAGCGCGACATAGCCGTCAAACAGGCCGGTTTGCGCCGCTTGCTTTATCGCCACCGGCACTTCCAGCACGCCCGGCACGGCTATTCTTTCATAGGTGCAGCCGGCTTCATCCAATATGGCCGCCGCACCTTCGGCCAGCGCATCGGCCATATCTTCGTAAAATCGCGCTTCCACAATAAGAATGTTTTTCGACATGCTCGCCTCTATTTCAAAATCGGTCGCTGACCGGCAATTTTCAAATCATAACCTTCCAGCGCAACAACGGTGCGCGGCGTATCGGACAGTAATTCGATTTCATGCAAGCCCAAATCCAGCACAATTTGTGCGCCAACCCCATAATCGCGCAGCCTTGTCGGCTCGGCATCGCCGACATCGCGCGGATTGAGCGTATCAGAAAACGGCGTTGGCGAAGTATTGCGGATGAAAACAATCACGCCGCGCCCTTCCTGCTCAATCAGTTCCATTGATTTTTGCAAGGTTTTGGCGCGCGGCATGGCCGAGCCAAGCACATCGGCGACAATGTTTTCAGCGTGAAAGCGGGTCAAAACCGGATTCGAGCCGGAAATATCGCCTTTGACCAGCGCAATATGTTCTTCATTTTCAATCGTGTTCAGATAGACAATGGATTTGAATGTGCCGGCATTGGCGGTTTCAAAATCGGTTTCATGAATCCGCGTAATCAGCGTGTCATTGCGGCGGCGATAGGCGATTAAATCAGCAATTGTGCCGAGTTTCAGCCCGTGCAATTGCGCGAACTGCACCAAATCGGGCAGCCGCGCCATTGTGCCGTCATCATTCATGATTTCGCAAATCACGCCGGACGGATATAAGCCCGCTAGCCTGGCAATATCAACCGCCGCTTCTGTGTGTCCGGCGCGCATCAAGACACCGCCTTCGCGCGCGACCAGCGGAAACACATGGCCGGGCGAGACAATATCCGTCTGTCCCTTGGTCGGGTCAATGGCAACAGAAATTGTGTGCGACCGGTCATGGGCGGAAATACCGGTTGAAATCCCCTCGCGCGCTTCAATGGAAACGGTGAAGGCTGTTTGATGGCGTGACTGGTTGGTTTGCGCCATAAGTTCAAGATTGAGTTGCTGGGCGCGGTCGCGCGGCATAGCAAGGCAAATCAGGCCACGGCCGAATTTCGCCATGAAATTAATCGCTTCCGGCGTCGCCATTTGCGCCGGAATAATGAGGTCGCCTTCATTTTCGCGGTCTTCGGCATCGACAAGCACAATCATTTTGCCATTGCGGGCATCCTCGATAATGTCTTCCGGCGGTGACAAAAATTGACTGAATTCGCTCATTGCTTTCTCCCTGTTGTTTGGCCAGATTATCACTCGGCCAGCAAATCGGCACTTTCGCGCAGACGCGCGACATAGCGCGCCAACACATCTATTTCCAGATTCACGCGGTCATTTTCCTGCGCCTGCCCCCAGCAGGTCACATTTTGCGTGTGCGGTATCAAATTGACGCCAAATGTCAGCCCCGACACTTCATTGACGGTCAGCGAAGTACCATCCAGCGTCACCGAGCCTTTCGGGGCAATAAACGGCATCAGCTTTTTGGGTGTTTCAAATACATAGCGCAGGCTGTCGCCCTCCGGCGTGATGGAGGCAATGCGCGCAATCCCGTCAACATGGCCGGACACAATATGCCCGCCCAGCTCATCGCCCATTTTCAGGGCGCGCTCAAGGTTCAAAGTCGAACCTTCCTGCCAGTCACCGGCGGTTGTGACATCAAGTGTTTCCTTTGACGCTTCAACACCAAACCAATGGCCGTTTTCATCACTGCCCTTCTCAATCACGGTCAGGCAAACACCGGAGCAGGCAATTGACGCGCCAAGGTCAATATCCGCCGGGTCATAGGCGGTGGCAATGTCAAAGCGCGTGTCACCGGCGCGGGTCAGACGGATGATTTTGCCAATATCTGTAATAATGCCGGTAAACATGATTTTCTTCCTTTCACGCCCGCGCGGACGTTTCTGCTGCCTGTTTATGACTGTGCCATAGGCTGAATTGGTCATCGCCCAGCATCCGCACCTCACTGCGCGTGAAACCGGCCATATCGGCCAACCCCATAGCTGATATATCACTTTCGCCTTCTATATCTACATCATGCGGCGCGGCAAACAGGGCAATCGCATCGACCATATTATCGGCCAAAAAACCGGCGGCGAGGCGCGGGCCGGATTCCAGCAAAACCCGCGTATAACCGCGACTGGCCAAATGATGCAAAACCGCATGTGGTGTCAAATGTTGGAAAGCCAGTTGCAAAAAGGCTTTCGGCGCGGCCTCGCCATTCTCGCAATAAAGCAGCACCGGCTCGGTCTGCGCTTTTTGCGCCAGCTTGCAGGCTTCGGTCAATTTTCCGTCGCGGCTCATAATGGCGATTTGCGGCGACGCACTGGTCATGCCGGGCAAGCGGCAATCCAGTGACGGGTCATCGGCGCGCACTGTGCCGCTGCCAGTCAATATCACATCATGTTGGGCGCGTAATAAATGCCCATAATTGCGCGCCAGCGCGCCGGTAATCCAAGGTGATTGGCCTTGCGGGGTTCGCATAAAGCCATTTTTGCTGACCGCCAGTTTCAGCGTCACCATCGGTCGGGCTTGTGTCAATCGCGTCACAAATCCCAAATGCGCGCGCGCCGCCTGTTCAGCCAGCAACCCGGCTTGCACATTTATTCCTGCGGCAGCGCATTTTTGCGCGCCCTGCCCAGCCGTGCGCGGGTCGGGGTCAGCCATCGCATAAACCAAACGGGCAATACCGGCCTCTATCAACGCATCGGCGCAAGGCGCGGTTTTGCCGTGATGGGCGCAAGGCTCAAGCGTTACATAAGCGGTTGCGCCGCGCGCGCGTTCACCGGCTTCAGCCAAGGCGACAGCTTCAGCATGCGGGCGACCTGATTTTTGCGTCCAACCCGTGCCGACAATTTCTCCGGCAGCAGAGACCAGCACACAACCGACAGCAGGATTGGGGGCGGTCAACCCCGTCCCAAACGCGCCCAAGCGCAAGGCTTGGTTCATAAAGCCAATGTCGGTTTGGCTGAACCCAGCCGCATCCTGTGTCATCCGACCTCCGTTCCCGGCGGTCAGTAATCCCGTTTGGTCGGGCTGGACATCTCGCCGAGAAATTCTTCAAAATCCTTGGCTTCGCGGAAATTGCGGTAAACCGATGCGAAGCGCACATAGCCGACCTGGTCGAGGGCATAAAGGCCTTCCATCACCATTTCGCCAAGGCGTTTGGCGGAAATCTCCGACTCGCCCTCGCTTTCAAGTCGACGCACAATGCCACTTACCATACGCTCAATACGCTCCGGCTCAACGGGGCGTTTTCGCAGAGCGATTTGCACAGATCGCATGAGCTTGTCGCGGTCAAACGGCACTTTGCGACCGGTATTTTTGACAATGGTCAATTCGCGCAATTGCACACGCTCAAAAGTGGTAAAACGCCCGCCGCAATCGGGACATTCGCGCCGCCGCCGGATGACCGAACTGTCCTCGGTGGGACGGCTGTCCTTCACCTGCGTGTCGGCATTCATACAATAAGGGCAACGCATGACAGGCTCGTCAGTAAATCGGGAAATCCGCGCACAAGGCTTCGACTTCGCCGCGCACTTTGCTCTCCGTGTCAGGAGCCGCTTCGCCGCCATTGGCGGCTACAGCTTCAAGAACTTCGGCAATCCAATCGCCGACTTTCTGGAACTCAGCAACGCCAAAGCCGCGCGTTGTGCCAGCCGGTGTGCCAAGCCGCACGCCCGATGTAATAGTTGGCGGTTGCGGGTCAAATGGCACGCCATTTTTATTGCAGGTAATATGCGCGCGCTCCAAGGCCGCCTCGGCGATATTGCCGGTGACATTTTTTGGGCGCAAATCAAGCAACACCAGATGATTATCCGTGCCGCCCGATACAATATCAAAACCATGCCCTGACAGGGTTTCCGCCAGCGCCTTGGCATTGGCCACGACTTGCTGCATGTAAAGTTTGAAGTCAGGCTGCAACGCCTCACCAAAGGCAACCGCTTTGGCAGCAATCACATGCATAAGCGGGCCGCCCTGAATGCCGGGGAAAATCGCTG
>Ga0213866_10001639_pt1 | contig 16422 bp, 13 predicted proteins | sample PICome_11_FD_160079 | JGI IMG/M metagenome (GOLD analysis project Ga0213866, IMG submission 160079) | Coastal seawater microbial communities near Pivers Island, North Carolina, United States - PICO284 | ecosystem: Environmental > Aquatic > Marine > Coastal | place: USA: North Carolina...
ATTAAAAAAGCATTATCTTTTTTTTTATATGAGTTTACGCCATCAGCAACTATTTTTAAGGCATCAATATCTAAACCTGAGTCAGTCTCATCTAAAATAGATAATTTTGGCTGTAATAATTTCATTTGTAAAATTTCATTTTTTTTCTTTTCACCGCCTGAAAATCCCACATTGAGTTGACGTGATAAAAACTTTTCATCAATCCCTAATTCTTTTGCTTTTTCTTTAATTAATTTTAAAAAAGTTAAGGTGTCTAATTCTTTTTCTCCTTTTGATTTTCTAATTGAATTTAAAGATGTTCGTAAAAAAACATTTGTATTAACACCGGGAATTTCCACGGGATATTGAAAGGCTAAAAATATCCCTTTTTGTGCGCGCTCTTCCACAGAAATATCATTGATGTTTAATTCATCAAATAATATCTCTCCTTGAATTTCATAACCTTTTTTTCCAGACAAAACATTTGCCAAAGTGCTTTTCCCAGAACCATTGGGACCCATTATTGCATGAACTTCTCCCGGATTTATTTTTAAATTCAAATCATTTAAAATTAATTTATTTTCAACAGAAACTTTTAAATTTTTAATATTTAACATCTAGCCAACACTTCCTTCTAAGCTTATAGCAACTAATTTTTGTGCTTCGACCGCAAACTCCATTGGCAATTGTTGTAAAACTTCTTTGCAAAATCCATTAACAATAAGACTGACAGCCTCTTCCTGATCTAGACCTCTTTGATTACAATAATAGAGCTGTTCTTCATTAATTTTAGTTGTTGTCGCCTCATGTTCAATTGTAGATGTTGAATTTTTATTTTTAATGTATGGAACAGTATGAGCACCACACTTATTACCCATTAATAGAGAGTCACATTGTGTGTAATTTCTAGAATTAGTTGCTTTTTCATTTATATCTACAAGACCTCTATAAGTGTTATCAGCAAATCCAGCTGATATTCCTTTAGAAATTATTTTACTTTTTGTGTTTTTTCCTAAGTGTATCATCTTGGTGCCTGTGTCAGCTTTTTGATGATTGTTTGTTATTGCTATAGAGTAAAATTCACCAACAGAATTATCTCCTTGCAGAATACAACTTGGATACTTCCATGTAATTGCTGAACCAGTTTCAACTTGTGTCCAAGAAATTTTAGAGTTTTTACCCTTGCAAATTCCCCTTTTTGTTACAAAATTATATATTCCTCCAACACCATCCTTGTCACCAGGATACCAATTCTGAACAGTTGAATATTTTATTTCAGCGTCATCCAATGCAATTAATTCAACGTTAGCGGCATGAAGTTGATTTTCATCTCTCATAGGAGCTGTACAGCCTTCTAGATAACTTACGTAACTTCCTTTATCAGCAATGATCAAAGTTCTTTCAAATTGTCCTGTTTCTGATGCGTTAATTCTAAAATAGGTAGATAGTTCCATTGGACATCTTGTATTTGGTGGAATGTAAACAAATGATCCATCTGTAAAAACTGCAGAATTTAATGTTGCAAAATAATGATCACTTAAAGGAATTACTGAACCTATATATTTTTTTACCAGCTCTGGATGTTTCTGTATTGCCTCAGAAATAGAACAAAATATAATACCTTTTTTTGTTAATTCTTCTTTAAAAGTTGTCGCAACAGATACTGAGTCAAAAACTGCATCAACAGCAATACCATTTAATCTTTGTTGTTCAACAAGTGGTATTCCTAATTTTTTATAAGTCTCAATTATTTTAGGATCGATTTCATCTAAACTTTTAGGTTTATTCGATGAACTTTTAGGAGCTGAGTAATAATATAAATCTTGATAATCAATTTTTGGATACTTTGGTTTTTGCCAATTAGGTTCTTTTAGAGTTTTTAATCTTTTAAATGCTTTTAATCTCCAATCTAACATCCAGCTAGGCTCTTTTTTAATATTAGATATAAATTTAATAGACTCTTCACTTAAACCTTTTGGAGCTTTTATGCTTTCAATATCAGTTGTAAAACCATACTTGTATTCCTGATTTATATTTAAATTTTGATTTTTCATTTTTATTAAGTTTTTTGTTCTCTTTGTATTAAATCACTTAGTTTTTTATTTTCGAAAAAAAAATTAATATGATTTTCTAAGTCTGCCCACAAACTATGAGTTATACATTTAAAAGATTTGCCACTACATCCTTTTTTTGAGTCTTTTTTACAATTTAAAGTTTTGACCTCCTCATCAACTGCAAAAATAATATTTGACAACTTAATATCTTTTGGATTTCTTTCCAAAACATATCCACCTTGAGGTCCTCTTACGCTTTTAACTAAATTATTATTTTTAAGTTTTAAAAATAATTGCTCTAAATAGGACAAAGAAATATTTTGTCTTAATGCAATTTCATTTAAGCTTACTGGCTTAATATTTTCGTTTGCAGCTAAATCAGCCATCGCCATAACTGCATATCGACCTTTTGTAGTTAACTTCATAATATCTCTTTATTTTACTGCTTTAATAGCTTATTCCTACTAAATTAGTCAAGATTACAAATAATACCAATTTGTTTAATAAAACGTGATATAAGGCTTTTTTTTAAATTGAAAAAATTTACTAAATGAAACCAAAAAGCACCGAAATATTTATACCTGGGCCAGCAGGAAGATTAGAGGGTAAATATTATAAAAACCCAAAATTTGGTTCTCCAGTGGCCATAGTTCTACAGCCTCATCCTCAATATGGAGGCACGATGAATAATAAAATTGTACAAACTACTTATAATATTTTTCTAGAAAATGGTTTTTCTGTCATAAGGATAAATTTCAGAGGTGTTGGAAAAAGTGATGGAGTTTTTGACAATGGTCAAGGTGAATTATCAGATGCAGCAGCAGCTTTAGATTGGATTGAAAGAGAAAATTTAGATTATAGTCAATGCTGGGTTTCAGGTTTTTCATTTGGAGCTTTAATTTGTATGCAACTGATTATGCGTAGACCTGAAGTAAATAATTTTATAGCTATTTCTCCTCAACCTAATGTTTATGATTTTTCTTTTTTAGCTCCATGCCCGACTTCTGGTCAGGTTATTTATAGCGATGGAGATGAATTGGTTACTAAAGAAAGTATAGATGAACTAGACAAAAGAATTAAAAGTCAGAAAGGAATTGAGGTTATTTTTACTAAAATTAAAGGTGCCAACCATTTTTTTAAAAATAAAGAACAAGATTTAGCTAAAGAAATAGAAAAATATATTAAAGAAAAAACTGCTCTTATCTAATTTTAATTAAATTTCCACCAGTTGAAGGATTTTTAACACCAGTTGTTTCTGGAAAAGAAATTGGTTTTTTTAAAAAAGATCTAATTGCTAAATAAGCAAAAGCTTGTGACTCCACAAAATCTCCATTAATTTTATACTCATCTATAGTAGATGTTGAAATTTGAGTTATGTTATTTATCTGATTAAACAAATATTTATTTTTTCTACCTCCCCCAGATAAAATAATTTTTTTTGGTACTTTATTAAAAAAATTGAGTGCATTAGAAATTGTAATTACAGTTAATTCTGAGAGTGTTGCTAGACCGTTTTCTAAATTTAGTGATCTTATTGGTGACAAATTAAAATCATTAACATCTAAAGATTTTGGAGGTTTAATTAAAAAATAAGGATCATCAAGATAACTGCTTAAAATATTTTTATCAACCTGACCACTTAATGCAATTTTACCCTCATCATCGTACTGTATCTTATTTTGAGTTTTAAATTGTATGAATTTATCTATTAAAAAATTACCAGGTCCAGAGTCAAAACTAGAAATTTTTTCGTTATCTATAAACGTAAGATTTGTAATTCCACCAATGTTTATAAAAACTATTGGGTTTTCTGAAATTAGGTTCTCTTTTATAAACTTGTGAAAAATTGGTGTTAAAGGTGCGCCCTGACCACCATTAAGAATATCATTTTGTCTAAAATTATAAATTATATTTGTATTAGTTAATTGAGATAGTAAATGAGCGTTACCTAATTGAACGGTTTTTTTATCTTTAAAGCTATGAAATATTGTTTGTCCATGAAACCCGATTAGATCTATATTTTTTTTTTCAAAATTAAGTTGCTTAATTAACAAATCAACACATTTTGCGTGCAATAATGTGATCTCCTTTTCAATTAATTGTATTTCTGCTTGATTTGATTTTAGGTCTTTAAAGACATTAATTTTGTCTTTCAATTGTCTAATTTTGCTTTTTGTTTCCGGTGAATATGGAAAAAATAAATCGCCCAGAAAATTTACTTTATTTTCTCCATCTGACTCTATAATTGATGAATCTATACCATCGCACGATGTTCCACTCATTAGTCCAATTGAAGTAATCATGTATGTTATTAATTATTTAATTTAATATTATTATTGTATAAAAGTTATAATAAACCATACAAACTATGAAACCAAACTTTATAGATGAAATTACGTCAAGAGGCTTTTTTCATCAATGTACAGATCTCAATAAATTAAATAGTCTGATTAAAACTAATTCTATTAAGGCTTACATAGGTTTTGATTGTACTGCCTCAAGCCTTCATGTTGGAAGTCTTCTGCAAATTATGTGTTTAAGACTTTTACAAAAACATGGTCATCAACCAATTGTTTTACTTGGGGGTGGGACTACTCTAATAGGCGATCCATCAGGTAAAGATGCAACAAGAAAAATTTTAGATGAAAAATCAATAGAAAATAATATTAAAAAAATAAAAGAAATTTTTGAAAAACTTTTAGATTTTAGCAATAAAAAAACAGAACCAATTTTTGTTAATAATGCTGAATGGTTAAAGAAATTAAATTATATAGAATTTTTAAGAGATATTGGAAAACACTTTACAATAAATAAAATGTTAAGCTTTGACAGCGTTAAACTAAGATTGGAGAGAGAACAATCTCTTAGCTATATGGAATTTAACTATATGATTTTACAAGCGTATGATTTTTTTAAGCTTAATGAAAAAAATAACTGCATTCTACAAATTGGAGGTTCAGATCAGTGGGGAAATATTGTTAATGGTGTAGAGTTAATTAGAAAACTAAGTCAAAAAGAAGCTTTTGGGCTAACTACTCCGTTAATCACTCTTTCTTCTGGTGCAAAGATGGGAAAAACAGAGAGCGGAGCTATATGGTTAGATGAAAAATTATTATCCCCTTATGAATATTGGCAATTTTGGAGAAATACAAATGATGAAGATGTTAATAGATTCTTGAAATACTTCACTGAAATTGAAATTAAAGATTTAGAAGAAACTATTAAAGATGAAAAAAATATTAATAATCTAAAAATTTTATTAGCTAATGAAGCTACTAAAATTCTTCATGGAGAGAAAAACTCAAAAGAAGCTGAAAAAACTGCAAAGGAAACTTTTGAAGGAAGTGGAATTGGAAAAAATTTACCAGAAATATTATTAGAAAAAAAACAAATAACGAACGGTATGCAAATTCTTGATTTATTAGTTAATGACAAAATTTTTAAATCAAAAGGTGAGGCTAGAAGAGCAATTAATGAAAAAGGAATAAAGATAAATGATCAAGTTGTTGATGATGAAAAAAAAATAATCTCTTCAAGTGACTTTAATGATGATATTTTAAAAATTTCTCATGGCAAAAAGAGACATTTTTTGGTTAAAATTTACTAATTCTATTTCATCTTTTCTAATGCTCTTGTAATAAAACGAGGGGTTAAAGTTTTAACTGGATTTACGGTAGTTTTAACATCTCCTGGTAGTCCTTTCATTTTAAAACTAACACCGAAAACACCTTCTCCAACTTTATCTCCAACCAAAATATTTCCAACCACTGGAATTTTAGATACTAAACTATTAAGAGTTTTGGCTGGAACAAGGGTTCCGCTCAAACTAATTAAACCTGTTTTTTTTTCAGTGTAACCATCCATAATTACCGAGATACTTGAACCAAGTGCTAAAATTTCTTCTATTTTTGTAACATCTTTATTTTCATTAAGTGAGATTTCTAGAATATCAAAACTCATACCTTCCCCTGAGAGAAGATCTGCTACCCCTCCAAGGTCAGCCAAAGTTAATAAAGTTGCAAATGCAGGAGCTTTAACTACTTTAAAATTTTCAATTGTTATTTTAGAAACTGAACCATCTTCATCAATTACGGAATTAAAAAATAACTTTCCATCTTTAAGTCCTTCAAAAAATTTATAGTCTGCCAACAGAGCTTTGGGCACATCTGAATATATTTCTAAAATTTTTTTATTATTAGGATCTTTTTTTAAAGATATATCTAAATATTTGTCCTTAGAAAATTCACTTTTAGCAGAAATATTTATAAACTTTCCTTTTTCAATTTTACCAATAAGTCTAAAATTATTAATTGGGATTTCAGATTTTGTAACTAGATTTTCTAAATTAATTTCAATTTCTTTAGTAAAATTTACTAAAGGGTTGTTTTTGCTTTGAGAATTAATTGATTTTAGTAAATTTGTTGCATCAAATCTTGAACCTCCAATAATAATTTTATCTTTAATATTTATTTTAAAATTATTATTTTCTTTTTTTTCATTAAAGGTAATTACAGATACACTAGCTAGATTTTTAATTTCAAACTTATCATTAATCGATAACCCATTGATATCAATTGAATTAGGTCCTTCATGAATAGAAATTGATTTAAAATTTGTATCATTATTATTAAAATTAAAATGACTTTTAACGTTAATTTTTGAGTTTTTATCAGAAGTGTAATTTAAAAAATCAATAGATATATTTTCAGATACATCAAAATCTACAACATATTTTTTATTATTTAATTCGCTTTCAATTTTAAATTTATTAAAATCGCCTTCATCTGCATTATATGAGCCATCTAGAATTAATTTATTTTCATTTTTATTGTTAATTTGTGCATCAATTTTTGTTTTAGTAAACTGAATAGTTTTAATTGATTTTTTTAAGAATTGATTTTTTAAACTTTTATTGAAATTAATTTTTGACTCTTCAATATTTCCATTTAAAATATAATCATATTTAATCAATTTGTAATTTTGATCTAAATTTAAATTAAAATTATGAACCAGGTTCCCCTTAGTAATAATTTTATTTTCTAAAAAAAACTTATTTTTTATAAAGCTATTAATATCTTGCTCATTAAAATTAAATTTAGAGTCAAATTTACCCTTAATAAAAATTTCATCTTTATTTTCAAGATTTATTGATCCATTTAAAATTTTCAGGCCATTATAGCTTGCATTTATTGAATTTAATAAAACTAAGTTTTTATCAGCTGCAAAATTTAAATTTAAGTCTTTTACAATATGTGACTTGGGAAGCAAAACATCTACTCCTTCGATACTTCCATTAAATTTATAATCTATAATTTCATAATTATTATTTAAACTAATTATAGCCACTAACTCATTCAATTTACCTTGTTTCAAATTGTTTAATAAATAAGTTTTAAAATTAGATGGTTTTATTCTTAATGCAGCTATTTGGATCTGTTTTAGTTCAAAATTTTTAATTACAAAGTTAGCCTGACTAATTTCAACTTTTGATTTTAACAAAGGTATAATTTTTGAATATATATTCACCTCCTCAATTGGAATATCTATGTTTTGATATGTTATTAAAGGCTTTGATGTTGATAGATAAATTTGAAATTCTTTTAAATCAAATTTAATTAAGATTTTTTTTAATTCAATTGTTATGGCTGAGTCTTTTTTTTTTATCTCACTTGAAATAATGTTGTTAAATTTTGAAGTTTCTAGGCCTATAAATGATAAATAAAATATTCCAATAGATATGAGAATTATAAATATTGAAATTAAAGTATATAAAGTTTTTTTCATTAATGAATTTTTAGATTTCCTTCAATAAATTCATCTAGGTTTCCATTTAATATATCATCTGGATTGGTGCTTTCAATTTTTGACCTAAGATCTTTAACTAATTGATAGGGTTGCAAAACATAAGATCTTATTTGATGCCCCCAACCAATGTCAGTTTTTGAAGTCATATTTTTTTGCTCTTCTTGTTCTCTTTTTTGTAATTCATGTTCATACAGTCTAGCTTTAAGCATTTTATAGCATGTCTCTTTATTTTTATGTTGAGACCTTTGGTTTTGACATTGTACAACTATTTTTGTAGGTAAATGTGTAATTCTAACTGCACTGTCCGTAACATTAACATGTTGGCCTCCTGCGCCACTCGAGCGGTATGTATCGATTCGTAAATCTTTCTCATCTATTTTTATATCTATCTCTTCATCAATTGATGGGTAAATCCATACACTTGCAAAACTTGTGTGTCTTCTTGCTCCACTATCAAATGGAGAAATTCTTACTAATCTGTGAACTCCTGACTCTCTTTTCATTAGTCCGTAGAGAAATTCTCCTGACACTTTAAGTGTCGAAGATTTAATTCCAGCTTCTTCCCCTCTATGTTCACTGATTATTTCGCAACTAAAGGATTTTTTGTCAAACCACTTCAAATACATTCTTCTGAGCATTTCAGCCCAGTCTTGGCTTTCAGTACCTCCTGCTCCAGCATGTATTTCTAAATAGATATCCAAAGCATCATTTTCACCCGATAGAAAACAACCAATTTCAGTTTTTTTTATTTTTTTTAAAATAGAATTTATTTTATCATTACAATCAATAAGCATCTCATTATCAGTTTCCTCTTTTGCTAACTGATATATGTCTTTTAAATTACCCAATTCATTATTAGATTCTTTAAAAAGCTCTAAAAGAGAGTCGTAATGTTTTTTTTCTTTAACAACTTTTTTAACTCTATTATTATCTGCCCAAAAATCCTCTTTGGAAATTTCAGAATTTATATGATCAAGTTTTGCTTGGATTTGATTTGTTTCAAAGATACCCCCTTATATTTGCTAAGCTTTTTTCAGCTAATATAATTTGGTTATCAATCTGTTCCATTAATAAAATTGTCTAAATTTGATTAAACTATCATAATTTAAATCTCTATTTAAATTATTATTTTTTAATCTGTTTATATCGCTAAGTTTAAATGCCTCTAAAATTGCATCTGGATTATTTAATGTATCTTTTTTTCCTGTATCATAATTAATTGAAGCAAATAATATTTCCTCTGGAGCAGTAAAAGGTTTAAAATCATCTTTATATAATGCTTGCTTCACAAAACTTCTAAAAATAGGAAGTGCTGCTTTTGCGCCAGTTTCAAATTTACCTAACGTTGTGGGTTCATCAAAACCTATGTAAACACCAATTACTAAATTTGAGGTAATGCCAATAAACCAAGCATCAAGATTATCATTTGTTGTACCAGTTTTTCCTGCCAAAGGTACATTGAGATCTTTAAGATTTTTTCCAGTTCCTCTTTCAACCGTGCCCTCTAACATAGATAATATTTGATAAGCGGTTTCTTTGCTAAAAACTTGTTTAAAATTATCTCTAATGTAAGGAATAGAAACTTCTGTTTCAGAAAACTTATCACATCCGATACATTCTCGCTCATCGGAGTTAAAAATTGTTTTTCCTCTTCTGTCTTGTATTCTTTCAATTAATATTGGATCAACTTTTTTTCCTCCATTTACAAAAGATGCATAAGCATTAGTTATTTTTAATAAAGTAGTTTCAGCAGAGCCAAGAGAGACAGATAACAATTCAGGTACATCGCCATAAATATTCAGTTTATTTGATAGTTCAATAATTTTTTGTAAACCTAATTGTTGCGCAACTCTAACAGTCATTAAATTTCTAGAATATTCAATTCCTTTTCTAAGTGTGCTTGGTCCATAAAATTGTTTTCCATAATTTTCAGGTTTCCAATTTTTTAAACCAACCCCTTGTTCTGCTATAAATGGAGCATCTAGTACAATTGAATTTGGTGAAAAGTTATTTTCCAATGCAGCGGCGTAAACAAAAGGCTTAAATGCCGATCCAGGTTGTCTTTTTGCCTGCGTTGCTCTGTTAAATTCACTAGACTCAAAACTAAAGCCTCCCACTAATGCTTTAACCTTTCCGTTAAATGGATCTAGCACAACAATTGCTCCATTAACTTTTGGAAACTGTTTCAGTTCCCAATTGCCATTTTTATTTTGTTTAACAAAAATAACATCATTGATTTCAAATGAATCCTCAATTGATTTTTTTGTTGCCCATTTTAAATTATTTAAATTTATTAAACCTTTTTGATCACTCTCTAAAATTTTAAAATTCAAGCCATAATTATTAATTTGTAATATTTCTGCAATCTGCCAATTTAAACTTTTGTCTAAATTTATTCCTTTTATTTTCTGTTCCCAGTTTGTATCTTTTTTCTTATTCAAGATTGGACCTCTCCAGCCATGCCTTCTATCATAAGCTTCGATGCCAGATCTTAATGCTTCTAATGCATAAACTTGATATTCAATATCTAATGATGACTTTATAGAAAGACCTTGTGCATATAATTGATCGAAACCATAATTATCTTTAATGTTTCTTCTAATTTCTTCAGTATAGTAGTTGGACTCCTGAAGAAGCTTTATTTGTCTTTTTTTTAATTTAATTTCTTCATCCTTAAGTTTTTTAAATTCATTATTATTTATGTAATTATTTTCATTTAAATTTTGTAATACTAAATTTCTTCTTAATTTAGCTTCATCATAATATTTAAATGGATTATATTTGCTTGGTGCTTTTGGCAATGCCGCTAATAAAGCTGCCTCGGAATAATCTAATTCTTTAACAGATTTATCAAAATATTCTAAACTTGCAGCGGCAATACCATATGTCCCTTCACCTAAATAAATTTGATTTAAATAGAGTTCTAAAATTTTTTCTTTTGTATAAGCTTTTTCAATTCTAAAAGCTAAAATAGCTTCTTTGATTTTTCTTTTCAAAGATACTTCGCTGGTAAGTAAAAAATTTTTTGCAACTTGTTGAGTAATAGTAGATGCTCCTTCAAGTCTTTTATTATTTAGCACATTATTTATATTATTAATTACTGCTCTAATTATGCCTTTTGGGTCAATACCAGGATGATCAAAAAAATTTTTATCTTCTGCTGACAGAAAAGCATGCACTATAGTTTTTGGTATGGACTCATAAGGTATAAAAAGTCTTTTTTCTATTGCGTATTCCGCAACCAATGTTCCATCGTTAGCATAAACTCTACTTGAAATTGGAGGTTCATAACTCTCCAATTTTTTATAATCTGGAAGACCTGATGAAAAATACCATAAGGCAGAAAAGGCTATGAATAGAGATAATAAAAACAAGACAATAATCGATTTTATTAAAAAATTAAAATGATTGAACATACTAAATAGACATAAAGCTTTAATTTTGGCTATCTTAAGGCGAGTCTGTTGGTTGATATTTCGTGTAAATGTTAAAAAAATTTTGTATAAATTAACTATGAAAAATTTCAAACAAAATTCATTAATTATAATTACCAAAGGAATTCATTTAAAATGGAAAAAAATTTATACATTGACTCGTCTCATCCAGACGAAACTAGAGTTGTTCTTAAATCAGATAACGGCGTTGAAGAATACGAATACGAAGATAGAAATAAATTAAATTTCAAAAATAACATCTATCTAGGCACTGTAAGTAGGGTTGAGCCGTCATTACAGGCTGCATTTATTAACTTTGGCAGAGTTAAGCATGGTTTTTTAGCTTTTAACGATATTCAATCAGACTATTACCAAATACCAACTGAGGATAAAGAAAAACTAAAAGAAGCAGAAGAAAAAATTAGAGAAGATCTAAAAAATAAAAACTTAGAAGAACTTAATCCAGACTCAGAATTAAATAAAAATGATTCTATTGAAATTGATACAAATGACAGTTCAGAAGAAGAAAATACAAATTCAGACTTAGAAAAAAATCAAAGTGAAACTAATGAGCCTCAAATAGATCAAAATGAAAAACAACAACCTTCAAATATCAGAGAAAAGTTAAAAAACTCTTACGGTGTAAAGAGATATAAAATTCAAGAAGTAATAAAACCTGGTCAGGTAATTTTAGTGCAAGTTACTAAAGAAGAACGCGGAAATAAAGGAGCTGCTCTAACAACTTTTATTTCTCTAGCGGGAAAGTATATGGTTTTAATGCCCAACACCGCAAAAGGTGGTGGGATTTCTAGAAAAATATTTAATTCAGCTGATAGATCTAAAATTAGAAGCATCTTAAATGAAATTGAAATTCCAAAAAGTATGGGTGTTATAGTTAGAACAGCTGGCGCAAATAAAACTAAAAATGAAATTGAAAAAGACTTTCAAAACACACTTAAAACTTGGGATCAAATAAAAAATAAAGCGTTAGATTCTAATGCTCCTTCTTTAATTTATGAAGAAGGAGATATCATTAAAAGAGCTTTAAGAGATATCTATGATAATGATACGTTAAATATTTATATAGATGGTACAGAGGGTTATAAAAAAGCTAAATCTTTTATTAAAGAATTAATTCCTAAAAAAGCAAAATACCTAAAAAAACATAAAGGTAAAATTCCTTTATTTCACGAGGTTGGCATTGAAAAAGAATTAAATAATATTTTTGATCCAGTTGTAAAATTAAAATCAGGTGGGTATTTAGTTATAAACCCAACTGAGGCCTTAGTAGCAATCGACATCAATTCTGGTCAATCAATCAAAGCATCAAACATTGAGAAGACCGCATTAAATACAAATTTAGAAGCCGCTGAAGAAATAGCAAAACAAATTAAAATTCGAGATTTGTCAGGGCTAATTGTTATTGACTTCATAGATATGATGAATTTTTACAATAGAAGGCAAGTTGAAAAAAAAATGAGAGAAGTCATAAGAAAAGATAGGGCAAGAATTCAAGTTGGAAAAATAAGTAGTTTTGGTCTTTTAGAAATGACAAGACAAAGACTTAGAGAAGGTTCGATTAAATGGGAAACAAATTTATCATTAGAGTCATTTGCATTAAAAATTGTTAAAAAAACAGAAATGCTATCATTTACTGATAAAATAAGTATTTTAAATGTACAAATTCCAGAAAAAGTTAAACTTTATATAGATAAGATCTTAAAAAAAGAAATTGATTATTTTGAAGGTAAATTCAAAATTAAAATTAATTTTTTTGCTGACCCTCAATTAATTATACCTGAGTATAGTATTAGTTTAATGGATAAAAATGAAAAACTCATAAACAAAGTAGAAAATATTAATAAAATTGATGGATTATTAAATTATGAAAATGAAAAGAAAACAAAAAATATTAAAAATGAAAACAGAGATCTAGAAAATAAAACAAAAAAATTAGAAGCAAAAAAAGAAAAGATAAAAAAAAATAAAAAAAGCCCTAGAACTTTGTGGATTCGACGAAAGAAAAAAGCTGCTTAAATTAAACCTTTTGAAGGAGTGCTTGCTTTAGCATAGAGTTTTTTTTGCATTCTTCCTGCTAAAAAAGCTTTTCTACCAGATATAACTGCATATTTAAAAGCTTCAGCCATTAAAATTGGCTTGTGAGATAATGCAATAGCACTATTAACCAAAACCGCTTGACAACCCATTTCCATTGCAATTGTTGCATCTGAAGGAGTGCCAATACCAGCATCAACGATAACAGGTACTTTAGAATTCTTGATTATAATCGATAAATTAATTTTATTTACTATTCCTTGACCAGATCCTATTGGAGAAGCTAATGGCATAATAGCAGAAGCACCTAGATCCTCTAATTTTTTTGTCAAAATTGGGTCATCAGAACAATATGCTAATACTTTGAAACCTTCTTTAACAAGAATTTTAGTGGCCTTCAAAGTTTCAATCATATTTGGATAAAGCGTTTTTTTATCACCTAATACTTCTAGTTTGACCATTTTCCATCCACCCATTTCTCTAGCTAACCTCAATGTTCTAAGTGACTCTTCTGCGTCGTAACAGCCAGCTGTGTTTGGAAGATATTTAATTTTTTTTGGATTTAAATAATCAGTTAATATTGGTTTTTTTTTATCTAAAATGTTTACTCTTCTAACTGCTACAGTTACCATATCTGCTCCAGATGCTTTAATTGCTAAAGCAGTTTCTTTAAAATTTTTGTATTTTCCTGTCCCGACAATCAACCTTGATTTTAAAAGTTGGCCAGCAATTTTAAAATTATCTTTTTTCATAGTTAACCACCGCCAATAAAATGAACCACTTCGAGTTTATCCTTGTTTTTAATTACAGTAGAACTAAATTTATTTTTATTTACAATTTTACCATTTAATTCAACCGCAACTTTTTTTTCATTAATTTTGAATTTTTTTAATAAGCTTATTAAAGAATGTTTCTTGTTTAATACAAATTGTTTGCCATTTAATTGTATTTTTGCCATATTTAATATATCTAATACACTCACTATTAAAAAAATGAAGCACAAAATTATTGTCATTAACGGTCCAAACCTTAATCTTTTGGGAGAAAGAGAGAAAGATAAATATGGAAATGTAACGTTAAAACAAATAGAAAAAAAATGTAAAGAATTTGGTGGAAAAAAAGATATTTTAGTTACTTTTAAGCAATCTAATATTGAGGGTAAGATTGTAGATTTTATTCAACAATCACGAAAAAAATTTCATGGAGTAGTTATTAATGCTGGTGGATACACGCATACATCTGTAGCTATTAGAGATGCTTTGGCAGTATTAACTATACCGATTGTTGAATTGCATATTACTAATATTTACAACAGAGAAGATTTCAGGCATAAATCGCTAATAAGCAATATTGCTCGAAGTATTATCTGTGGATTTGGTCCTCAAGGCTATATTCTTGCATTACAAGGTTTAAAAGAAATTATTAAAGATGAAAATAGATAAAAAACTTATTAAAGAATTAGTTGATAATTTAGATGAATTCAAATTAACTGAGTTAGAATATCAAAGCGGTGAAACAAAAATAAAGGTTTCTAAAGCTTCTAAAACATCTATAGCCTCCAAAATATCCGATAACGTAATTTCTAATAACAAAGCAGTCTTAAATGAGTCAGAAGAAGGTATTAGAATTAAATCGCCAATTATTGGAACAGCATATTTAGCACCCGAACCTGGGGCAAAACAATTTGTTCAAATTGGAGATAAAATAAAAAAAGGTCAAACAATTATGATCGTTGAAGCAATGAAAACAATGAATCATGTGCCTTCCACAAGTGAAGGAATAGTAAAAAGTATTTTAGTTAAAGATGGTCAACCAGTGGAGTTCGGTCAGACTTTAATAGTCTTAAAATAAATCAATGTTTAAAAAAGTCTTAATCGCTAACAGAGGTGAAATTGCTGTTAGGGTGATAAGAGCTTGTAAAGAATGGGGAATTTCTACAGTAGCAGTTCACTCTGATGTAGATGCAGATTCGATGCATGTAAGATTAGCCGATGAAAGCGTATGCATTGGTTCCCATCAACCTCAAAATAGTTATTTAAACATTGGTGCAATTATGTCTGCTGTAGATCTTACAGGTGCAGAAGCAATTCATCCTGGTTATGGATTTTTATCTGAAAATGCAAAATTTGCAGAAGTAGTTCAAAAACATGGAATTAAATTCATAGGGCCAAGTGCTGAATTAATAAGACAAATGGGAGACAAGATTGAAGCAAAAAAAATAGCAAAAAAATATGGATTACCTATTATTGAAGGGTCTGAGGGTGGCGTTAAATCCTTTGATGAAGCGAAGAATATTTGTGCAAAAATAGGTTTTCCAGTTTTAATCAAAGCAGCTGGTGGTGGTGGTGGAAAAGGAATGAAAATTGTTGAAAAAGAGTCTGAACTAGAAAATCTTTTTTTGACAGCAAAATCCGAAGCAAAAAAATATTTTGGTAACGATGAATTATACATTGAAAAATATTTTAAACACCCGAGACATATTGAAGTACAAATTTTATCTGGAAAAAATAGAACTGTTCACTTGCAAGAAAGAGATTGTTCTGTTCAAAGAAGACATCAAAAATTAATTGAAGAGACACCAAGCCCAGTATTGAGTGATGAGATAAGAGATAAACTGCTTAAAAGCACTGTTAATATGGTTGAAAAGCTTGGCTATGAAGGCGCAGGCACAATTGAATACATTTATGAAGATGGAAAGTTTTATTTCCTAGAGATGAATACCAGAGTTCAAGTTGAACATCCTGTAACGGAGGTAGTAACAGGTATAGATATTATAAAAGAACAATTATGGATAGCTTTTACTGGAAATACAGCTTTAGAACAAAGTGATATAAGCCCGAGAGGTCATGCTATAGAGTGCAGAATTAATGCAGAAAATCCATCTAAAGATTTTCAACCAAGCCCGGGAACAATCTCAGTTTGTCATTTACCATCAGGTTTTAGAACAAGGGTTGATGGTGCAATATTCCAAGGATGTAAAATAACTCCTTACTATGACAGTTTGATTGCCAAACTTATTTGCCATGGAAGAAATAGACAAGAAGCAATACAAAGAATGAATAGATGTTTGAATGAGTTCGTGATTGAGGGAATAG
>Ga0213866_10001640_pt1 | contig 16422 bp, 16 predicted proteins | sample PICome_11_FD_160079 | JGI IMG/M metagenome (GOLD analysis project Ga0213866, IMG submission 160079) | Coastal seawater microbial communities near Pivers Island, North Carolina, United States - PICO284 | ecosystem: Environmental > Aquatic > Marine > Coastal | place: USA: North Carolina...
TCGCCTCGCCCTGCGCAGTTGGCCTGAGGTGGAGAGCTACCTCCAAGGCTGCAAGGGGGTGATCATTCCCCTGGGATCCACCGAGCAGCACGGCCCCACGGGCGCCATCGGCACCGACGCCCTCACCGCCGAAGCGGTGGCCCTTGAGGTGGGACGTCGCACCGGCGTTTTGGTCACCCCAGCCCAGGCCTTCGGCATGGCGGAACACCACCTTGGTTTCGCGGGAACGATGAGCCTGCAGCCGGCAACGCTTCTGGCCGTTCTGCACGACCTGGTGTTGTCCCTGGGTCGGCATGGTTTTGAACGGGTGTTCGTGATCAATGGCCATGGCGGCAACATTGCGACGGCCAAAGCCGCCTTTGCCCAGGCCCACGGCACCGCCACCACCCGCAATCTCCCTGTCGCCCCGCAGCTGCGTTGTCGTCTGGCCAACTGGTTCATGGCCGGACCCGTGATGCGCCAGGCGCGGGATTTGTATGGCGACAAGGAAGGACATCACGCCACCCCCAGCGAAATTGCAGTGACCCTCGCTGTGGAACCCAGCCTGCAAAGCAAGCAACGGCCGCTGCCGGACCCTGCCCCAGCGGGTCCGATTCACGGACCTGACGACTTCCGTCGCCGTCACCCCGATGGACGCATGGGATCCCATCCTTCTTTGGCCACTGCCGATCACGGCGAAGCCTTGCTGGAGACAGCTGCCACCGCGTTGAGCGAGGATCTGCGCACGTTCCTCGGCGAGTCATGAGCCAGATTTCCAGCGACGACGTCCGCAAGGTGGCCCAGCTCGCCCGCCTCGATCTGCCCGAGGACAAAATTGCGACCTACACCGATCAACTCGAATCCATCCTCGAGTACGTCAGTCAGTTGCAGCAGGTGGACACCGAGGGGGTTCCGGAAACCACCCGAGCCGTGGAGGTCACCAATGTGACCCGGGGGGACGCGGTACAGGCGACCCCCGTACGCGAAGAGATCCTCAATCAGGCGCCCCAACGGGAAGGTGACTTCTTCCGGGTTCCGAAAATCCTGGCCGACTGAATCAGATTCAGCGCGACACCCATCGTTTTGGCTCGGTTTTGATCGCGATGCGATCCACAAAACCGAGCCACTGGCGGCGCATCCCCCGGCCGGGCATGAACCGGGCCGCACGCCTCATTTTTCCGCTGCGGCGCTTGTGGCTTCGAACACCCACAAGGATGTCGTAGAGGAAGTTGTAACCATCCTGGCGGGTCTCAAAAATGCCCAACCGCTGAGGAGATCCCTTGGAATCCAGCAGAGGCTTGGTGGCCTCGTAGGCCGGTTTGTACTCAAACCAGGGAATCGACGGCCAGAGGTGATGAACCAGGTGATAGTTCTGACCCATGATCAGCCAGTTCATCAGCCTGCCGGGATAAATGCGGGCGTTCGTCCACCGATTGCGGGAGGTGAACGGCCGATGCGGGAGGTAGTCGAAGAAGAGACCCAGCGTCACCCCCACCATCAAGGCAGGAGCGAACCAACAGTTGAAGATGAACGGCAGGAAGTCAAAGCGTGCTGCGGCCAGAACGATCACCACAAAAACGCTGCGTTCCAAGCCCCACTGCATTAACTCCCAGCGGCGCCAGAGGCGACGCTGAAAGAAAAACCACTCGTGATAGAAAAATCTTGGTGCGATCAGCCAGAGCGGCCCGAAGGTGCTGACGATGTGATCCGGATCGTTCTTCGGATCATTCACATGGGCGTGATGCTCCAGATGCACCCGCGTGAAGACTGGGAAGCTGAAGCCGAGCAGCAGCGCTGAGCCATGGCCCATGGCCTGATTGATCCATCGATTGGGATGGGCCGCGTTGTGGCAGGCGTCATGAATCACCGTCCCTTCGAGGTGCAGCGCCAGGAAGCCCGTGCAGAGCAGCACTGGCAGTGGCCAACCTGCGACAAACCAACCCCAGACGGTCAGAGCCGCCAGGGCATAGCCGCCCCAAAACAAGCCAACGGTGGGATTCCAGAAGGCGGGCGGATCAACAAATTCACGGGGAACCGAGCGGTGGCCTACTCCAACCGGACGAGGCTGCTGTTGTTGAACAGTGCTCTGGTGCATCCGGAGGTCAGGCAACAAGTCTGTAACGATCCCGACCCAAGGTAGAGAAAGGAATGCCCACCGGGGGACTTGAACCCCCACGACCAAAGCCACTGGTACCTAAAACCAGCGCGTCTACCAATTCCGCCAGGTGGGCAACGTCCTGACTTTAGAGATCGCTCCAGAATGGGAGCAGTCCGCCCGACCACGGATGCTCGCAACTCTCAGCGGCGATCTCTGCCTCCTGCTTGGCCTGGCACTCCTGCTGCTTCCCCTTCTGGCCGTTGAACTCAGCCGCCCGCGCGATGGTGTGTGGGGAGCGGTGGTGTTGTTGCTGGGTCTTGTTCTGGTCACCAGCACCGACCGGCTGCGGGGAGCGCCGATGCTTGCCGTTCTCTGCGCCGGGTTGTTGATCGCTCGCTTGGCCGCCGAAGTTGGACAGGCCCGTTGGAACAGCCTCAGCGAAACCGAACAGCAGCAATTCACCTCGCTCGACCATTGGCGCACCAGCGTTCAACAGCTCCTCATCACCACGGGCAGGGTCGGCGAGGGCATCAGTGGTATCGCCAAACAGCTCAAGCCGGCCGGCAAATCAGGGGTCAAGAGCAAAAAATGGGTGCGTCCCGAATCGCCTAAAACCACTGCCACAAGCAATGCTGCGTCTTCAGAAGCGGCCAGCGGTGAGCCCGATCCGCCGGCGGAGGTCACATCCCCAGAGGGCGAAGACTGATAATCCCGAGGCCAGAGCAGGGACCCCGTGAGCAAGGAGACGCGCGACGCCACCGCCGAGGAACGTCCCTCCTACAAACACACGCTCAACCTGCTGCAGACGGGATTCGGCATGCGCGCCAATGCCGTCCAACGCGAACCTGAACTGCAGGCCTTCTGGAAAGACCAGGGCATCGATGGCGAGCTGGGCCTGAACAACAGCGGTCCAACCTTCACCCTCCATGACGGACCGCCCTACGCCAACGGGGCCCTGCACATGGGCCATGCCCTCAACGAGGTCTTGAAGGACGTCATCAACAAATATCAGGTGTTGAACGGGCGGCAGGTGCGCTACGTGCCGGGCTGGGACTGCCACGGTCTGCCGATCGAGCTCAAGGTGCTGCAGTCGATGGATCAGGAACAGCGCAAGGCGCTGACACCGATCAAGCTGCGCAAAAAGGCCGCCGCCTACGCCCGCAAGCAGGTGGATGGCCAGATGAAAGGCTTCCAGCGCTGGGGCATCTGGGCCGATTGGGAGCAGCCGTATCTAACCCTGCAGAAGGAGTACGAATCCGCCCAGATTCGCGTGTTTGGCGAGATGGTGCTCAAGGGGCACATCTACCGGGGCCTGAAGCCGGTGCACTGGAGCCCGAGCTCACGCACAGCCTTGGCTGAGGCCGAACTGGAGTACCCCGACGGCCACACCAGCCCCAGCGTCTACGCCGCCTTCCCTGCGGTGGATCTACCGGCACCTCTCCGGGATGCACTCAAGGCTGATGGCCTTGATCTGCCCACCGAAACGGAGGCCCTCGGCCGGGCCCTGCAGGTGGCGATCTGGACCACCACCCCCTGGACGTTGCCGGCCAACCTGGCGGTGTCGGTGAACGAAAGGCTCGACTACGCCTTGGCCGACGACGGCGAAGGTCGCCTGCTGCTGGTGGCTGCCGACCTGATTGAGTCGCTGAGCAGCACCCTCAACCGCCCGCTGTCCCGCCGCGCCGCGGTGAAGGGCGCCCTGCTGGCTGGTCTGACCTACCGCCACCCCCTGCTGAACCGCACCAGTCCGGTGGTGATCGGCGGCGATTACATCACCACCGAATCGGGCACGGGCCTGGTGCACACCGCGCCTGGTCATGGCGTTGACGACTTCCACACCGGCCAGAAGAACGGCCTCCCGGTGCTCTGCCCCGTGGATGAAGCCGGAAACCTCACTGAAGAAGCCGGGCCGTTCGCTGGCTTGAACGTGCTCAAGGATGCCAACGCCGCGATCATTGAGGCGTTGGCATCCGCCGGGGCCCTGCTCAAGCAGGAGGCCTATGGCCACCGCTACCCCTACGACTGGCGCACCAAGAAACCCACCATCTTCCGAGCCACAGAGCAGTGGTTCGCCTCCGTGGAAGGGTTCCGACAACAGGCCCTTGATGCGATCGCAGCAGTGGAGTGGACCCCGGCCTCCGGTCGCAACCGAATCGAATCGATGGTCAAGGAACGGGGGGACTGGTGCATCTCCCGTCAGCGCACCTGGGGTGTGCCAATCCCCGTCTTCTATCACCGAAGCAACGGTGAGGTGCTGCTGAACGCCGACACCCTGGCCCACATCGAGGCTTTGATCGCCGAACACGGTGCCGACGTCTGGTGGGAAAAGGATGAAGCCGAGCTGCTACCCGCCGCCTACGCCAACCAGGCCGACCAGTGGCGCAAGGGCACCGACACCATGGATGTGTGGTTCGACTCCGGCTCCAGCTGGGCCGCTGTCGCCAGTCAGCGCGACAACCTCAGCTATCCCGCCGACCTCTACCTGGAAGGGTCTGATCAGCACCGCGGCTGGTTCCAGAGCTCTCTGCTCACCTCGGTCGCCGTCAATGGCCACGCCCCCTACAAGCGGGTGCTGACCCATGGCTTCGCCCTGGATGAAAAGGGTCGCAAGATGAGCAAATCCCTCGGCAATGTGGTCGACCCGATGGTGATCATCGAGGGGGGCAAGAACCAGAAGCAGGAACCTCCCTACGGCGCCGATGTGTTGCGGCTCTGGGTGAGCTCTGTGGATTACTCCGCCGATGTACCGATCGGGGCTGGAATTTTGCGCCAGCTGGCCGATGTCTACCGCAAGGTGCGCAACACCAGCCGTTATCTGCTGGGCAACCTGCACGACTTCAATCCGGCAACCGACGCCATCCCCGTTACGGAACTGCCGTTGCTGGACCGCTGGATGCTGCAGCGCACGGCCGAGGTGATGGACGACATCACAGCAGCCTTCGAAAGCTTCGAGTTCTTCCGCTTCTTCCAGCTCCTGCAGAACTTCTGCGTCACCGATCTGTCGAACTTCTACCTCGACATCGCCAAGGACAGGCTCTACGTGAGCGCCCCCCAGGACCAGCGCCGACGCAGCTGCCAAACCGTGATGGCCCTAATCATCGAACGGCTGGCCGGACTGATCGCTCCGGTGCTGTGCCACATGGCCGAAGACATCTGGCAGAACCTTCCCTACTCAGTCGATGAGACCTCGGTCTTTCATCGCGGTTGGCCCACGGTCCCATCCGACTGGCGTGATGCTGCTCTCAGCGCTCCGGTTCAAGAGCTTCGGGAGCTCCGCGCCGCCGTCAACAAAGTTCTGGAAGACTGCCGCAGCCGTCAGGAACTCGGCGCATCGCTGGAGGCAGCCGTTCGGATTGACGCCCGCCGGCCGGAACTCCAGGCCGCTCTGTCCTGGCTGAATGAGACGGGGGATGCCGAGGTGGATGGCCTGCGCGACTGGCTTCTGGTCTCACAACTGCAGATTGGTGGCGAGCCATGGGCCGAACTGTTGGCCAGCCAGGACGATGACCTCGCATTGATCGAGGTGAACCGAGCAAGGGGAATCAAATGTGAGCGTTGCTGGCACTACGAGGGGGATGTTGGTCAGCACCCAGATAACCCCCACATCTGCGGTCGCTGTGTTGGCGTTCTGGAACGCCGGACTCACCAGTTGGCCTGAGCCAGGAGGTCGTTGGGCGGCATCGGTCCCGCCAGCACAACCTCCCGACTGGGAGACAGTGGGCCCTGCAACAGCTCGGCCTGATTCAGGCTTGTCCCCTCGGGGAGAACTGAGGCATCAGGGTCAAAGGCGGTTGGATGGGTGGTACTGCTGCTGAACCCACGGAAGATCAACAACTCAAACGGCTCGTCACCCACGTCTCCCCGCAAGCGGACAACCCGCTGGGGGTCAAGTCGGGTGCGCTCCTCCAGTGCCTGAACCACCGCCTGGTTGGTCATCAGAAATCGCCCGCAACACGTCCGTAACGGGGAAGGCGCACCAACAGCCACTGCAGCAGGCCTGCCAGGTAGGCCACCAGGGCGACGTAACCCACAAAAGCGGCAACGGCCTCCGTCCACATGCCACCGAAGAGAAAATTGAACACCGTGGCCGCCAGACCATGGATGCCCTGGGGAGCTTCAAGCCAGGTGAAGCATGTCGGTGAGTCCAGCTGTTGCATGCAGCGCAAGCCCGTGGCGCTCATGGCCAGGCTGAGCAGGCCAAAACCACTGAACGCCCAACGCCAAACCTTCACCGCCAACGGCAGGGGGCGCCAGGACGGTTGGTCGGCCAGCTCTTCATTGATGTCGACCCAGAACCACAGGCTGATCACCATCAACAGGGGTGCAACAACCGCCGTGGCGTAGCCCAGGGGGCGTTGATCCGTCAGCAGCAGCAGGCTGATCGCCATCAGGCTGGCCACTTTCCAATAGATGCCGAGAAGCCGCATCACCATCGGCTCGCGACGCCAGGCCGACCAGATCAACAGAACCAAAGGCACACCCACAGCAAAGGTGGCGGCCAGGCGATAGGTCAGCCACACCAGAGCGCGGTAGGTGAGCTCGTTCACTGGGGACTGTCACAGTGCCGCCATTATCAACGTCCCGAGCTGAGCTCCAGGGTTGATAAGGTCCGCTTCATGGCACCGTTCGCACCATTCAGCTGGTTCCGATCCGGGGGCGCTGACGCCGGTTGCCGGACAGCGCTTTCCGCCAAAGCGTCCCTGGACGAGGCGGTGAGCGATGTGGTGGAGCAACTGGGTCGACCCAGGGGGGAAGCCGATCTCGCCCTTGTCTTCGTCTCAACCGGTTACGCCACCGACCTGCCGCGGCTGCTGCCGATGTTGCGTGCTCAGGTCAGCGCGAAGCATTGGATCGGATGCACCGGGGGAGGCGTTGTGGGCACCCGCGGCGACGGCAGTGCCTCGGAACTGGAGCAGACACCAGCGTTGAGCGTGACAATGCTCTCCCTGCCGGGGGCCTCGATCGCCACCCGACACCTCAGCACCGAAGAGCTGCCTGATCTGGATGGAGCCGCCCAGCAATGGCAGGACTGGGTCGGCATTAAACCCGAAGACGGTCGCAGCCAGATCCTGCTGATCGACCCCACCAGCAGCGGCATCAATGATCTGATCAGCGGGCTCGACTACGCCTACCCGGCTGCCGAGAAGATTGGGGGCATCGCAGCGCCCCACAACAGCCCGCACGGATCGCTGCTGCTTGATGACCGCATCGTCACCGGTGCGGTGGTCTGTTCCATTGGGGGGAGCTGGCGTCTCGAAACAGTGGTGGCACAGGGCTGTCGACCCATCGGGCCGGTGTTCTCGATTGAGCAAGTGCAGCGCAACGTGCTGCTGGAACTCAGTGACGGCACCAGCAAAGCCAGCCCCATCACCTGCCTGCAGCGGGTCCTGGCCGACCTCAGCGAACGGGAGCGCGAGCTGGTGCGTCACTCGCTGTTTCTTGGCGTCGAACGCAGCAGCCTGCGGCTGAAAGCCAATGGAGCAGCGTCAGATGCCAGTGCCTTCCTGATCCGAAACCTGATCGGCGTGGATCCCAACAATGGCGCCGTTGCCGTTGCGGAGCGGGTGCGGGCCGGCCAAAACGTGCAGTTCCACCTGCGCGAAGCCGCCGCCTCCCAGGACGAGGCCCTTGGCTTGCTAAGGGCAGCGACGGCTGATCATCCAAACGACACCGTCCACTTCGGACTGCTGATGGCCTGCATGGGACGGGGCCAGGGGCTATTCGGTCGTGCCGATGGCGACATCAGCCTGGCCCGCCAACTGATCCCCGACCTGCCCGTGGCGGGAGCGTTCTGCAACGGTGAGATCGGGCCCATTGGCGGGACGACCCACCTACACGGCTACACCGCCTGCTGGGGCTTGCTGCGCCAGGAGCTCGATAGCGGCTCTGACAATCTCGGTTGAACCGGATCGCACCGCCTCGGAACCTTGCGTCAGCACGTCAATCCCCTGAGCAGCTTCTTCCAGCTCCCGCTGGAACTCCCACCACCCGAGCAGCTGTTCCGCGTTCCTGATCAGCCGATCCACCTCGATATCGGCTGCGCTCGTGGGCGTTGCCTGCTGGGCCTGGCCGAGCGTGATCCCCACTGGAACCACCTCGGGGTTGAAATCCGCCGGCCCCTGGTGACCTCCGCCGATCGCGACGCAATCGCATCGCAGCACGGCAACGTTCGGATCCTCTTCTGCAACGCCAACATCAGCCTGGAAGGCTGGATGAAGGCCCTGGAACCAGACCGGCTGCAACGGGTCTCCATTCAGTTTCCCGATCCCTGGTTCAAGCGGCGCCACCGCAAGCGCCGGGTCCTGCAACCGGCGCTGCTCCTGGCCATCGCAACGGCCCTCCGCCCTGGACGGGAGCTGTTTCTGCAAAGCGATGTTCTCGACGTGATTGAGCCGATGGTGGCGCTCACCGAACTCAGCGCCTGTTTTGACCGCCCATCAGAGGATCAACGTCCCTGGCGCGCCAGCAACCCGCTTGCGGTGCCCACCGAACGGGAGCGCTACGTGCTCGAGCAAAACCTCCCCGTCTACCGGGTTCTCTACCGGAGGAACCAAAGTCCACTTCCTTCCGTGTCAGATCTGGAAGAGCGTTGGCAAGAGATCGATAATCCGGCGGAAGCACTCACCACCTGAGCCCGACGATGGCCTCTGCGGATGCAACCCAGGCGGCGAGTGGCGTTCCACTGTTAGCCCGCTGGCAGGGGCTGATGGCACCGGATCCGGCGGTGCTGAAACGACTGGAACAACTGGCCGGGCTGCTCCTGCTGTTGTTGTTTTCAGGTCTTCCCCTGTTCACACGCACGGGACTGGCCCTGCTGATTGCAGCCTGCGGAACCTTGTGGCTGCTCTGGTGCCTCTGCAGTCCACCACGCCGCATCGGTGCCATCTCGCTGTGGCTGATGCTCTTTCTCGCCATCGCGGCGCTGGCAACAGGTTTTTCACCGGTTCCGATTGCAGCCAGCAAGGGGCTGATCAAACTGCTCAGCTACCTGGGTGTCTACGCCTTGCTCTGCAAACTGCTGCTGAGCAACGAACGATGGTGGAACCGGCTTGTCGCTGGTCTGCTCAGTGGCGGCCTGATCAGCAGTGTTCTGGCCTTGCGTCAGCTGTATGCCTCCAGCGAGGAACTGGCGGGCTGGGCGGATCCCAATTCCATCAGCGCTGGCACCATTCGGATCTATGGCCCCCTTGGGAATCCAAATCTCTTGGCGGGTTACCTGCTGCCGCTGATCCCCTTCGCAGCCATCGCTCTGGTGCGCTGGCGTGGTGTGGGAGCCCGGTTGTTTGCCGCCACCACGTTGGCGCTCGCGGGAACAGCAACGCTGTTCACCTACAGCCGCGGAGGCTGGCTGGGGATGGTGGCTGCCGTCGCCGTGATGCTGCTGTTGCTGCTGCTGCGCTGGACACGCCACTGGCCACTGGTCTGGAGACGTCTCGTGCCCCTCGCTGTGCTGCTGATTGGAGCCGCTTGTCTGGTCGTCGCGGCCACCCAGATCGATCCCATCCGCACACGCATCACCAGCCTGTTGGCGGGGCGAGGGGATAGTTCCAACAATTTCCGCATCAACGTTTGGATGGCAGCCATCCAGATGGTGCAAGACCGGCCCTGGCTCGGCATCGGTCCTGGCAATGCGGCCTTCAACAGCATTTATCCCCTGTATCAGCAACCGAAGTTCAACGCCCTCAGTGCCTACTCCGTTCCCTTGGAAATCCTGGTGGAAACCGGCGTTCCCGGGCTGCTGGCCTGTCTCGGGCTGTTCGCAAGCAGCCTGCGGCAGGGCCTGCAGCAGCTCAATGCCGATGGTCCAAGCGCCTTGGCGGCCATCGCCAGCCTTGCTGCCATCGCAGGCCTGCTGATGCAGGGCAGCACCGACACAATTTTCTTCCGCCCCGAAGTTCAACTGATCGGCTGGTTGGCCCTGGCCACCCTGGTGAGTCGACCCGGCGAATCATGAGGCTGCTCGCAGGATTCGATGCCGGGCAGACGCACACCCGCTGCCGCCTCAGCCTCGTTCAAGACGGCTTGCATCAGCCTGTTGGCGAAGGCGAAGGGCCTGGGGTCAGCCACCTGGATGCTCCCCTGGGGGAACAACGTTTCATCGAGGCGATCCGCACCAGCGCACAGCACGCCCTCAACGATCACCCCGATGGCGTGATCCAGGCAGCCGTTGTCGGAGCCAGCGGCATCGAACACGGAACAGCGTTGCAACAGCGCGCTGAACGTTTGGTGGGTCAAGCACTGGTCGTTGGTGATGGCTCAGGGCTGTGCAAGGCACTGGTCACAGGAGACGAACGCACCGCTTTGCGCGGTGCGATCCCAGAAGGTGCCGGAATCATGGTGATCAGCGGCACGGGGATGATCGTGCTGGGCCGAGGCGACGATGGCCGTGAACACCGTTGTGGCGGCTGGGGATGGCTGCTCGATGGTGCTGGCTCAGCCTTTGACCTCGGCCACCAGGGCTTGCAATTGACCCTGCGCATGGCCGATGGGCGCTTGCCCGACCATCCTTTGCGCCAGCGAATCTGGAATCAGATCGGGTGCGACAGCCACGCAGCGGTCAAAGCCCGGGTGGTGCGCAACGACTTCGGCACAGCGGACTTCGCCGCTCTGGCTCCGCTGGTGGTGGAGGCAGCAACCGACGGCTGCTCAGGCGCGGAGGAGATTGTGCAGCGATCAGCAACATCCCTCTCCAGTTGCATCAGCACCGTGGCCCAGCGTCTTTCACTGCAAGCCCCCCTGGTGGTCTGCCAGGGGGGCGCCGTCACCCATCTGACGGGGTTCCGAACGGCTGTGCAGCAGGCCATCGGTCAGTCGATCCCTAAGGCTCGCTGGGGAGAAGCCAGGGGCGATGCCTGTGATGGCGCTCTGCGGATGGCGCAGGACTTGACCCTCAGGCCACGTTGAGATGCTCTTCGGCGACGGCGGCCAGATGCCCCGTCCAATGCTCAACAGCTGCTGACTGCTCGGCTTCCACCATCACCCGCAGCACAGGCTCAGTGCCACTGGCTCGCACCAAAATTCGACCGGTCTCGCCCATCGATTTCTCTGCTGAAGCAATGGCGTCGGTCAGAGGGGTGCACGTGCTCCAGTTCTTGCGACGCGAACGGTCCATCACCCGGACATTGACCAATTTCTGGGGATAGGCCTGGAAACTGCGGTCCAACCAATCGCTGAGGGAGATGCCTTGGGCATGGCACAAGGTGGCCAACTGCACGGCGGTCAGTACACCGTCGCCACACAGCCCATGGGAGGCCGAAAGGATGTGGCCGGATTGTTCTCCACCGAGGGCCGCGCCACTGGCCACCATCGCGGCATGAACGTGCTGATCTCCCACCGGCGTGCGGTCAAGGATGCCGCCGCGCTGCTGCCAAGCCCGCTCAAAGCCGAGGTTCGACATCACAGTGGCCACCAACCGCTGATCGGGGAGCGCCTGCTGCTCCTGCAGCACAGAACCCCAGAGATAGAGCACGTGGTCTCCATCGATGATGCGACCGCGGCCATCCACCGCCAGCATCCGGTCGGCATCACCGTCAAAGGCAAAGCCCATCGCCGCGCCGCGCTCGAGCACAGCCCGCTGCAGCGGTTCCAGATGGGTTGACCCGCAAGCCACGTTGATGCGGGAGCCATCGGGTTCCCCATGGAGCACGGTGAGATCAGCCCCCAAGGCACGGAAGGCGTCCGCACCACAGGCTGTGGCGGATCCCCAGCAGAGGTCCAGCACGATGGGAACACCGTCAAGTCGGCGTTCCGCCACCGATTGCTGCAACACCTCCCGATACCCATCCAGGAGGTCGGCGCTTGATCGTGCAACGCCGCAGCGAAACGTTCCTCCCTGCTCAGCAATGGACGTATGCCCCTTGAGGCCTGCCTCCACCTGGGCCTGACGTTGGGCACTGAGCTTGGCGCCATCGGCGCCGAAAACCTTGATGCCGTTGTCAGCAGGGGGGTTGTGGCTGGCGGACACCATCAGGCCACCGGCGGCCCCCAGCTGGCGGATGAGCAAAGGAACAGCCGGTGTAGGGCACAAACCCAGGGTCCAGACATCGCGCCCGGCCGCCGTCAACCCAGCCGTCAGGGCCGATACCACCATGGTGCCGCTGGTCCGGGAATCCATCCCGATCAGCACAGGGCCTTCCGCCTGTAGCACCCGGCCAACCCAGTAGCCAACCTGAAGACACAAGGCTGGCGTCAGAATCGTGCCAGCGAGCCCGCGGATCCCATCGGTTCCAAAACCTGGCGCAGCGTCACCGAGAGCGGGGCCGATCGGGGAACAGGCCTTTTGAACCATGGGTCTCAATCGTGGACAGCACCATAGGAAGTGCCTCTGATGCTGGTTCCCGAGAACGTGACAGGTGCAGCTCTGCCCTCCACTGGCATCCCAGTCGATGAAACGCTCGCCATCGCGGTGAAGAGCATCAGAATGGATTGAGCTCCGGGTTGGGTGTGCAGGCAGGGCCGCGAATCGGAACGCTGCTGCTGCTCTCGGTTGCTGGTCTGAGCGGGTTGGCTGCATTGGGTGGGCAGCAACTGCTGAACAGAACGCACCAGCCGTTGACGCCTGAGTTCTCGCAAGCGCAGCTCTGGCAGCACTACCGCTGGTCCATCGATCCGCAGACACGACGGGAAGCGGCTTTATTGATGGTGGCCAGGGATGGATCGACTGAACTGCTCCAGGGCCAAGGCTGGGGGCGGGATCCGATCGCTGCTGTGGTGCTTGAACGGACAGCCCTGACGGCCGCCGCTCAGGGGAAGTCATCGCTGGCAGCACTCACTTGGCAGCTCCTGCTGGATCGCTTTCCCGCAGCGCCCGGCTCCGCCTGGGCTCGCTTGGCTCTCGGCAAGACGAACCCCGTTCTTCACCAGCAGCTGCTTCAGCAGCAACCTGCGCATCCGGCAGCGCTGACCTTGGCGGCAGGGAATGGGTTCGAACCGCTACGACCCCATCAGGGAGCCCTGCACCTGGTCCGCTGGAATGCGCGCTGGCCAGGCGCCCTTGAGCTAATGCGTGACGCCTGCCAAGCCACAGGGGCAGAAGCACTCCAGCCCGATCAGCGTCAATCTTTGGCGCAGGCATTGGCGAAACGAGGCCATGCCGAAACCGCCCTGGCCTGCCTCCAAGACCTCGATGCCTCTCCAGACACCCAGCTGGCCATCGGTCGGTCCCTGCTGCTGCTTGGCAACCCGGACGCGGGTACACAACAGCTGCTGACGCTGGCTCAAACCCAACCAGAGCACCCCGCCAGCCTTGAGGCGGCGCGGATCTTGAGCGAACCGCTCTATCCCGAGCCTGGGGTGCTGGATGCCCTGCCGGATGCCGTTGAAAAGCGCTCAGCTGCCGTCGCCGCGGCCCGCGTGCGGTTGGCAGGCGGGGATGGGGCGAAAGCCGCCCTGAACCAGTGGCCCAACGATCCCGACATCTGGCAACTCCAATGGGACCTTGCCCGCGAGGCATTTGTCGCTGGGGCTTGGGATCGTGCCCGCCACCTGCTGGAACGCCGCGATGAGGATGGGCCTCTGCCTCCTCCCTTGGAGGCGCGCAGGCTCTTCTGGCTCGGGCTCAGCCACCAGCAGCTCGGAGATTCAGAAGAGGCGGAACGCACCTGGCGCCGGCTGATCGCTGCCTTCCCCGCGGGCTATTACCGATGGCGCGCCATGGATCGTCTGGGAATCGCCAAACCCCTTGATCTACGCAACCACGACCCGCAGCAGGATCCCCAAACCTGGCACCCCCTCAACAGCCACAACGCCCTGGTGAACGAGCTTTGGCGCCTGGGACAGGTCAATGCCGCCTGGGAGGTTTGGCAGGCCCAGAGGGATCCTTTGATCAAGCCCCCACCCGAGGAGCGTCTGGCGGAGGGCAGGCTGCGCCTGGCCATTGGGGACACCTGGATGGCACTGGATCAGCTCTGGTGGCTCAGCCTGCGCTGGCGTGATCCCAACTGCCAACAACAGAGCCTGCTTCATCGCAGCCAGTTTCCCCGCCTCTTCGAGGCTGAGATGCAAACAGCTGCTGAAGGAGAAGGCCTTCAAGCCAATCTGCTGCGAGCGATTGCCAAACAGGAGTCACGCTTTGCACCTGGGGTCGTCTCCCCTGCCGGGGCCGTTGGCGTGATGCAACTGCTGCCCTCCACAGCCACCGAAATGGCTGGCGCGCCGACCAGCGCGCTGATGTTGAAGGATCCCGCCGACAACATTCGGCTGGGAGCGCGTTACCTCAACCAATTGCTGAAGCGATGGGAGAACGACCCCTTCCGCAGCATTGCGAGCTACAACGCCGGACCGGGTGCCGTTGCCTCGTGGCCGCAGCCCACGGACGGTGAAGACGCAGCACTCTGGGTGGAACGCATCCCCTACCCGGAAACACGCTTTTACACCAAAAAAGTCCTCGACAACCTGCTCAGCTACTCAGCTGGTGCTCAACCCGTATGCGAAGAGGCTGGCCGTGGGGTGCGGCAGGACCGTGCCAGCGACGATCCCACCGATCACGACAACACTCATCAGCAGCAATCCAATCCCAGCAGCGGGCAGAACGCCGATGCGAATGAGATCGAGCCTGGCCAAAAGCAACGCTGAAGCCAGGATCAACACGTCGGTGAGCACATTGAGCTTCAGCAGGTAGATGCCTCCTGTGATCACCACCAGCAGCGTGACCACCAACGTCATCACCCGGCTGGACGCCATCAGCATCGACACCTGTCTCAGCAGCAGATCCGGCATCGTGCAGAACACGACAACCACCTGGGCCTGAAGCAGCACAAGGCACCAGAACCAGGCCGAACTCACCCCGTAGAGAGAGGTGAACGAGGGCTGAACAATCTGCCAATGGTTGCCGAGCACAACCGCAACGAAGAACAGCACCGTCAGCAACGGCGCCCGAACCGGAAGGCTCAGCAGTCGCAGGATTGGCATGGACGCAAGCTAGCCGCGGGCTTTCTGCAGAGCTGCCAGAGTGATGGCTTCGATTGAAGCGCGATGACAGGGACACCTGAGTCTTCGCCCCTGGGCACGGCACAGCGATGGGTGCTGGTAGCGATTGCAGTTGCTCTAGCCCTTGGCCTGGTCCTGCTGCGCGGCGGCATCCAAAGCGAAAGCCCGATGGAACAGCTGGCGAGACGATCCATCGACCCACAGACAGCATTGACCAACGGACGTCCCACGCTGATCGAGTTCTACGCCGACTGGTGTCAGGTGTGCAGAGAGATGGCGCCATCGATGCTGGAACTGGAGAAGGCCTCGCGGGATCGACTCGATGTAGTGCTTGTGAACGTCGACAATCCCCGTTGGCAAGATCTGGTTGATCGCTACGACGTCAACGGCATCCCCCAGTTGAATCTTTTCAATGCCGAAGGGGAGCCCAGGGGCCGATCCCTTGGTCTGCGCAGCGCTGAAGAGCTGCAGCTGCTGACTGCAGCTCTGCTTGAAGATCAGCCGTTGCCAGCTTTGCCTGGCGTCGGCAACATCAGCCGACTGGCGCCGCCCTCCTCGACTGACGGTGCATTGGCAGGAGCCACGAGCCAACCCACGGCCGGACCCCGCAGCCATGGTTGACACGCCTCGCCATGATCACCACAACTCGTCACTTTGACGCTCCCATGGACCGCTTTCGGGTCGATCTGATCGCAGCTACGCCGAACCCGCAGCAATGCGTCTACGCCGCGATGCATCAGGACTACAGCGAAGGGTTTGTGGCTGGAGACCGTGCCAATTGGCCGGATGAACAACGGGCTGGAGAGATCTGCGTCAAACGTCTGCTGTCGGGAGAGCGCGGCCACTACGGCCCAATGGAGCATGCACAGATCGTGCTGAACGTGGGCTGGTTCCCACACTCGGTGATGCAGCAGGCCCGCACCCATCGCGTTGGCGTCAGCTTCGACGTGCAATCGATGCGCTATACGGGCGAACGCATCTGCCGTGCAGCGGATGCAGCCCTGGACCTTGAAGAGGTGTTCTATCTGCGGCCTGTCGGCGAGTACAGCGACAGGCAGGGCAAGAAATACGCCTACACCGAAGCACTACGCAACCAGGATCTCGACCTGTGCCGAAGTGCCGCCGAGCGCTACCGAGATCTGCTCAGGGCCGGCTTCTCCGAAGAGCACGCCAGGGGCATCCTTCCCTTCGACTACCGCCAACATTTTGTGGTGAGCTTCAGTCTGCGGGCGTTCCTGCACTTCATGGATCTGCGGGCCAAGCTCGATGCACAGCTGGAGATCCGCCAGCTGTGCGATTTGATGTGGCCCCACATGGTCGAGTGGGCCCCTGAATTCGCAGCTTGGTACGAAAAAAGCAGGCTGCACCGGGCGCGCCTGGCCCCTTAAGCGAGGGAGATCTAAACCTTGGCCAGCGTC
>Ga0213866_10001641_pt1 | contig 16416 bp, 10 predicted proteins | sample PICome_11_FD_160079 | JGI IMG/M metagenome (GOLD analysis project Ga0213866, IMG submission 160079) | Coastal seawater microbial communities near Pivers Island, North Carolina, United States - PICO284 | ecosystem: Environmental > Aquatic > Marine > Coastal | place: USA: North Carolina...
GCTGGTAGCTGCGATCGCTCCGCCGAGCGTGGATTGCAGCGGACGCTTCCGCCCAGCGGATGAGGATCTGCGCGCGGCTGAGGAATCCCGTCGCTTGAAAGAGCTCGCTCGCCAGCAGGCAGAAGCTCGAGCTGAAGCTCAAGCTCTGGCGGCGGAGCAAGCAGCGAGTCAGCGCGATGTCTTCTACGACGAGCCGATTCACAACGAGTACGTCAGTAGCGGTTTCTCGCACGTGATTCGCGACTACACCGCTCGCGGCGCTCAACAAGAAGTGGCGGCTGTGGATGAGCAGCGCGAAGCACCAAGTGATCGCATCGCTGAGCGCGTTCAGGATCGCGTTCAAGAACGCATCGAAGATCGCATCTACGACGAGCGTCAAACTTTCCACGCCCATGCGGAACCAGAGCCCCTAGCGGAAGAGCAAGAGTCAGCGCAGGTGAGCGATACCGTGATGATCACCGACACCCCAATCCGCTTGGCCTCAGGCGAGTTCGTGGTGCTGGATGATTCGAGCTTCCCGCAGGTCAGCGACGCAGCGCTCTACTTCGACGATCAGAGCAGCCCGGCTGACCATCAGCCGGAAGGTGAAGAGTCAGCGCCGGCGCGCCCCCTGCGTGCCTATGTCGTGAGCGGCCCGCGAGCGAAGGGCGCTCTATCCACCCGCTATCACAGCGCGCTTCAGGAAGGAGTCGAGGCGCCAGCTTCAGCTCCAATCAGCGAAACTAACGACGAGAGTGAGTCAACCATGAGTGGCAAGATGTTAGATCCCAAAGGCTTCCCGGCTCCCAAGCAAGTGCCCAGCGCCCACGCGCCGAAGAGTGAAGCGCGCAAAGCGAAGGGGTCGATCTTTCGCAGTAGCTTCCCGCGCACGCAGGCCGTCGAGCTGCCCAGTGCCCGCTTCACGCCATCGCAATTGAAGGCGCAGGCGCAGAGCAAGGCTGATGCCCAGGTGAAGACCAGCCACCCAGCGCTGCACCTCGTCGACGATGCCTCGATCCGCTCGCCTATCAGCGACATCGTTATCCACGACCAGCAGATTGACACCGAAAGCGGCCGATTCCGCAAAGCGAGCTAGAGCAATTCACGATTTGGTTTCGTCGAGCGTTGCAGGCGTGGTTGGGGCAGACAATCATGTCTGCCATCGCATTCAGATGCGATCACTCGTGCGGAGCTCCTCCCCCGCGCAGCGGGCGGAGGTGGCTGAGACGCGCAGCGTCGAGGTCGGAGGGGGCTCTTCTCTTGTCAATCGCAGTAATAACGAGGCCTCGCAGCGCTTGTGATCGCTGCGCACCGCCTCTCGGAAGCTTCGCTTCCTGCGAGTCGGCCCGTCCGTTGCGCAACTTGCTTTGCAAGTGTGCTCACTCCCGGGTCTACTCAGTCTCGGCTTCGCCTCGACAGCTCCCCCGCGAGCGGGGGAGCACTGGCGTTTTGTAGCTCGCGAGCGTTTTCGGACAAGACAAGATTGTCTGCGCCACCCTCTACCAGCGGCCTTGCCGATTACACTAAATCGAGAACTACTCTAGCGAGAGGGCCGTTATCAACGCCGCGTGGGGGCCACACCACAGCGCACAATGCTGACAAGGCTGATCTGGTTTGTCCGCTTTGTCGGTGGTAAAATTTGCAGGGAGTTCCCTCAAAGGCAGGCTACGCTAGTGCGCGGCCTGCCTTTTTCGCTATGCTGAAGTCAAGTGTATGCATAGTGGAGCAGGCACGCTTGCGGCACGGTCGGAAATTGGGTGTGGAAGCGAAAACAGAGACAACCTTTCTCCAGCTTCTAGTCAGTCACGGCGTGGATGGGCAGTTTGTCGTCGATTCCGAGACTGATCGGATTCTCGAAGTTAATCCCGCACTCAGCGAACTCTCCGGCTTTAGCCGCGAAGAGCTGCTAGGCCCTGACTTCCAGCTAAGCTCGATGGTCCTTCGGGATCACCGCGAGCTCTATGCCCAGTTGATCGAAGAAGCCGTTGAGTACGCGCCGCAAGAGATTCGCGTGCCCGTGGCGACCCACGGCGGCGACGAGCGCTGGTTCGACTTCCGCTTTCGCGTCTTCATCCACGACTCGAAGCGCCTGATGGTCGGCTCTGCGCGGGACATGACGGATCAAGTCAAGCACGAGCAGCGCCTCGCGAACCTGCTCGAGGTCGGCGAGAAGGAACATCGCCGACGCACGCGCAACACCGCCAAGATCATGTCATCCACCGACATGAACTCCCGCTTGCTCCAAACGATCCAATCCCTGCGGGGAGTGCCCGAGCTTTCAAAGCAGATCTCGCAAGTTGACCGGGCCGAGGACGTGTTAAAGGAAGCTTGCCTTTACCTCACGGATGCTGAGAAGGGGCTGAACTTTGGCAGCGCCGCCATCTACCTCAAGCGCGGCGACGCGATGGAGATGGCCTACGCTGCACCTTTGCGCGTAACGCGCCGCATTCGAGAGGCTGGTACAGACATCATCTTTAAGCCCTTGATTGAGGGCTCTGAAATGGTGATGCGCGAGAAGAGCGATAATCGCCTCGTTCCGATCCGCTCGCGCGATCAACTGATTGGCGGGCTTGAGGTGGGCGGTGGGCGCCACATGAGTCGCATCTTCAGCGTGGATGATCCTGTGCGTGAGGCGCAGGAGAGCGTGATCAAGTCGATCGCGGACGTTATCGGCTCGCACCTTGCGAACCTTGAACTGCGCGACGAAATCAAGATGCAGGTGATTCGCGACAAGCTCACGGGGCTTTGCAACCGCCGTCACTTCGACGAGCAGCTTGTCACCGAGTTCAAGCGCGCATTGCGTTATGAACGTGCGCTTTCGCTGCTTTGCATCGATATCGACCACTTCAAAAAGATGAACGACACGCACGGCCACCCGCAAGGCGACATCGCGCTACAGACCGTCGCGAATGTGCTGGCGAAGAGCTTCCGCGACCTAGATACCGTCTGCCGCACCGGTGGTGAAGAGATGGCAGTGATCATGCCTGAAACGCTGCTGCCTGATGCCGTAGCGAAGGCTGACCGCGTGCGCCAGGCGATTGAAGATGCGACCTTCCAGCTCTCTCGCTCGAATCATCCTGAAGAACGTGACAAGTTTGCGAATGTCACGGTGAGTATCGGTGCAGCCGCGATTAATTCGATGATTGAAGATCAATCGCAACTCTATGACCTGGCGGACAAGGCGCTGTACCGCGCGAAGAATTCCGGCAGGAATCGGGTCATGGCTGCGGAAGAGTCTGACTTTGAGTAGCCGGCCGACTGACAGATTCTGATTTGCAGGTAGAAAACCGGAGACTCGCTTCATGCGCGCCTATCTCGACAACAACGCTACCACGCCTCTGGCTCCTGAAGTGCGCACCCGCTTGCTTGACGTGTTGGACGTAGGCCCACTGAATCCTGGTTCGACGCATGCCGCCGGACGCATTGCAAAGCAGCTTCTACTGGATGCTACGAATGAGCTTGCGCAAGCGCTGGGGCTTGAGAGTCGCAAGGTCATTTTTTGCGGCTCCGCCAGCGAGGCGATTAACCTCGCCATTCGCGGCTGCCTCGCCACAACGCCGCAGGGCCACAAGCACAAGGTCGTAACGTCAAGCATTGAGCATCCTGCTGTTGCCAACACGATCAACGCGTGCGGCGAAGCGCTCTCCTTCCAAATCAACCGTGATGGGACGCTCGATTCCGCGGGTTTAAAGGAAGCTCTTGCCGAAGCCTGCCTCTGCGCTGTGATGTTCGCGAACAACGAGACTGGCGTGTTGCTGCCGGTTGAGGAGATCGCGGATGCTTGTCGCGAAGCTGGCGTGCCACTGCTTGTTGATTGTTGTCAGGCGCCCGGCAAGGCGCCCTTTTTTGACGCTATCAAACGCATCGATCCGGACTACCTGGCGATCTCAGGCCACAAAGTTCATGCTCCCGTGGGCATTGCCGCGCTAGTGATGAAGGAGCGCGCGAAGCTCGCCACTTGCACGACTGGTGGGGGGCAGCAGCACGGACTGCGCGCAGGCACGGAGCCCGTTGCGCTGGCATCTGCGCTGGCGCGTGCAATGACGCTTGCCCGCCAACACGATGCCGATCTTTCTGGCTTGGTGTCGAAGGTCGAGCAGCTTTGGCGCGCGATTCAAGAGGTCGCGCCGAACGCCGAGCGCACCGTGCCGGATTGCGGCAAAAGCCTCTGCAATACGCTGCACTACCGCATTCCCGGGCTTGCGGCTGAGCGCCAGATCATCGCGTTTGACGTGGCTGGCGTGGAATGCAGCGCTTCAAGCGCGTGCTCGTCGGGCTCGCTTCAGCCTTCAAAGGCGATGATGGGCATGGGCTTTGGCATGTTCGAGTCGATGCAGGGCATCCGCATGTCGGTTACGCGCTACACGAGTGACGAAGAGGTATCCTTCGCGTGCTCGGTGATTCAGGAAGTGCTCGGTCGCCTGATGCGCGATCAGGCTGCGTAACCTGGAATCCATCAGTTCCCCAATGAGTGACTCCCCTCCATCTCCGCTGATTCGCGCTTGGATTGAGCCGCGCATGGCTGGCGCTCACTGGTTTGCTCAAGGTGAAGTTGATGGGCAGCCGATGGAGCTGGAAGGCTGGGAGCCTGACGCTCACAGCGCGATCGTAGTTTGCACACAATCCCAAGTTCGCTGGCTGATGAAGCGCGGCATGAAGGTCAATCAGTACGTGGTGCCTGAGCTACCCTCGGCTTGAGCGTCGTTGATGATGAATGCGGCGAGGCAGTGGGGGCATGCTTGCTCTAGCAATCGTCACAAAAAAAGCATAATGTACTTTACGGATTTACGGGGGTATGTCAGTATCCTCACGAAGCCTGAATCTGCCAGATTTCTGCAAATCGAAAACTGTCAGTAACTTTTTCAGGGTTGCCAGCGAGATTGGGTCTCATTAGAGTCTGCTCTTTCAGACTGAGGCCTCGGGCGTTCAAGTCCCCAGTGGGATGGAACTTACGCGACGAGGTGAATGGGAAGATCGACGTGTGCTGCTGACGGGCGCCTTCTTTTTGGGGGAGTCAGCGGAGCATGGAACCAAGGGGATGCCTACGGGGTCCTCGCAAGGAGAAGCCCATGAAGTGGTCCTTGACTCAACGTGGCAAAGAGGAATCCGATACCCTCTGGATGCGTTGCAATTCTTGCGGATCAATCGTCTACAAGAAGGTGGTCGAAGAGAGGCAGCAGGTATGCCCGGAGTGTAATTTCCACTTCCGCATCACCGTTGCTCAGCGCATCGCCTACACCCTCGATGAAGGCAGCTTTGAGGAGCTTTTCGATAATCTCGAAAGCGCCGACCCGCTGAACTTCAAAGCGAAGAAGAGCTACAAAGAGAAATACCAGAAGGCCACCAAGGCCACTGGTCAGCGCGACGCAGCGATCGTCGGCAATGGCAAGATTCACGGCATCAAATGCACCTTCGTGGTGATTGACGCCAACTTCATCATGGGTTCGATGGGCTCGGTGGTGGGTGAGAAGATCGCCCTCGCTGCGGAACACGCCCTGGAGAACAAGCAATCGCTCATCATCGTCTCCGGCTCTGGCGGCGGTGCTCGCATGGAAGAAGGCCTGCTGAGCCTCTTCCAAATGGCTAAGACCTCGGCTGCTATCAAGCGCTTGCAGGACGCTGGCCTCTGCTACATCACTGTGCTCACGAACGCGACCATGGGTGGCTCGATGGCCTCTTGGGCGAGCCTTGGCGATATCATCATCGCTGAGCCTCAGGCTCTGCTTGGTTTCGCCGGCCCGCGCGTGATCGCCAACACCGTTCGTCAGGAACTGCCCAAGGGCTTCCAGACCTCGGAATTCTTGATGCAGCATGGATTCTTGGATCGCGTGGTTGAGCGCGCTGAGATTCGCGATCACCTGCACCGCATGCTCCGCTACGTTGTGCCCGAGCAGCCGGCAATCGCCGCTGACCGTGCCGAGAACGGTGGCAAGAAGCGTGCAACCGTGACGATCATGAAGAAGAAGGACGAAGTGAACGCTTAGGCGACGCATCACCTTGCTTCGAGATACGAAAAGAACCGGCTCGCAGGGGCCGGTTCTTTCGCGTTCACTCCCAGATAGCTCGCTGCGCCTTTACCAAAGCATTTCACGATTTGGTTTCGTCGAGCGTTGCAGACCTATGTGGCGCAGACAATCTCGGCTTGTCCGAGAACTCCGATCCGGTCCTTCTCCCGCTTGCCGGAGAAGGTGGCTGAGACACGAAGTGTCGAAGTCGGATGAGGGCTCCTCTTCTTTGATTTTCAGCAATAACATGGCCTCAATGCGCTTGTGCTTGGCTATCGCGAACCGCCTCTCGGAAGCTGCGCTTCCTGCGAGTCGGCCCGTCCGTTGCGCAACTTGCTTTGCAAGTGTGCTCACTCCCGGGTCCCCTCATCCGACCTCTCTGCGCTCGGCTACCTTCTCCCCCGAGAGGGAGAAGGAGCTGCGCCAGCATTCTCGGACAAGCGGATCTTTCGTGCAGCTCTCGGTGACCCCGAACACAAGGTGGAAACGAGAGGATGCAGACATGATTGTCTGCGCCACCCTCTTCCAGAGGCCTTTCCGAATACACTAATTCGAGAACTACTCTAGGCCTTGCGCTGCTTAGCTTTGCCGACGCCGTACACGCGCACCGGCTCGCGTTCAGCGCGGGCTGTCACCTCATCCATCCGCTGCTTGAGCTTGAGCTGGAAGGGTTCGGCTTTCTGATCCTTGGCGCTCTCCGGCACGAAGAGCGGCTCGCCCAGGTGGAAGGTGAAGCATCCAAATGGCAGTGGCAACTCGAAGTGATCCCAGCTCCCTCTGAACTGAATCATGCGGCCAAAGCTGCCTGCGACGGGGATGATCGGGCGGCCACTTAGCCGCGCAATGTTGAGCGCTCCGCCCTTCGGCTTGAAGCGCGGGCCGCGCGGGCCGTCGAGCGTGATGAAGATGTTGGCGCCGGCCTTCAGCTCGCGCACGCTGGAGAGCAAGCCTTCCACGGCGCGCCTTGAGGAAGAACCTCGCACGCTGTTGCCGCCGCAATCACGGAAGATGCGGCAGATCATCTCGCCGTCGCTGCTTTCTGAGGTAAAGCTTTGGTAGCGCGCGGAGAGTTTCACGGCGCGGCACAAGCTACGATAGCCGAGGAGCGTGGAGAGCAGATTGCCGTGCCAGCTCGCGCCAAGCGCACCGGAGCCTTCAGTGAGAATATTGACCGCGCCCCAGGGATCATCTAAGCGCGCGCCGCCGCTCAGCAGCACAAGGTCCGTGTACGCTCGCACGAGGAGGCTGATCGCTGCGTGCGTCATGCGCTTCTTGAAACCGAGCGTACCTCTGCGAGACCCGCCGTGCACCCTCAGGTGATTCATCATCGCAACGTACTGCGCGTCAGTGAATGGTTCTGATGGCGTCGCAAGATTCGGCATGTGGGCTTCCCTTATGATGATTTGACGCCTCATGTTAGCCGAGAAATATGCGCGGGAGTAGCGGAGAGCAAAGGCAGGTGACGCTTCTCTGGCTCCGCGCTTTGCATCAGTGCTGGCATGATCGATGCTGCAGACGGACAATGTGCGACGAGGAGTGAGCATGAACGAAGCAAAACCGAAGCCCTTACCAAAGCCCCTGGTCGTGATCATCGCGGCTGGAGCAGGCATCTTCTTCTCACCCGCACTCCTGCTGCTGCCTTTTGAAGAGCCAGTTCCTCAGCGCGCGATGGGTGTGTGGTCGCTGATCTGCGTGGGCGTTGTGCTGGCTGGGGCTTTCGTGATGCTGCGCGAATTCTTCAGCGCGCCGCGCAAGGGGAGCGCAAAGCGAGGAGAGAGCGATGATGATTCTTGAGATATGCGAGCGTCGCTCGATGCTCTTCCGCGCGTTGCTGCTCGCGCTCACGCTAGTGCTCGGCGCGCAGCTCAACGCCCATACGATTGATCGCAACACGAGCTTTGCGGGACTCGCGCGATCCGCCGATTTGATCGTCAGCGCGACGGCGCTCGACAGCAATGCTTTGCCACCGGCGCTGCGTTCGGATGCGGACTACGCGATCAAAGTGGTCAAAGTCTTTAGCGCTCCATCGACCTTGTTGATTGCTCAGGGCGATCGTCTCGCCGCTGGCTTGCCCTTCGGTGATCGCGAGAACGCGACCCTTGCTTTGGATATGACGGGACTGATCTTTCTACGTGCTTCATTCGCGACACCGATTGAAGAGGGAGTCGAGCAGTCAGCAAAGGCGATGCACTGGGAACTTGTCCCCGGGCCCTATCTTTCCGAGCTGCGAGAGCTTGGAGAGAGGGAGGGGATCACGAGCTTCCGCTTCATGGGACTTGAGGTCAGTGATCAAGAGATTCGCACCGCGCTTGAAGCCTGCCCGCAGCTCGCAGCTCTCGCGATTACTGATGAAGAGCGCGAAAGGCTTGGGCTTGCGAGTGATGCGGAGCTGATCCCGCTGGCCGATCACCGCATCACGCTCTATTCCGACTGGCTCGCACAGAAGGAGATGGGAGAGGAGCGCGCACCCGGCGAGCCGGAGTGGGACTATGCGAATCCTATCCTCGCGCTCTCCGCGCTCTTCGATGCATACGAGCTTGGCCAAGACTACGCGCCGCTCGAACTACGAGACGCAAGACGCGCGATGCCGGAAGCGATGGGCTTTGCTCTGCTTGGGATTGCTGAGCTTGCGCTCTCTCACCACAACAAGTGGTTCCGTAACGCAGCCATGACGATCGTTGAACGCTTGGGAACAACGCCGAGCATGAAGTCTTCACTCCGCGCTATGTGCCTGCGAGCGGCGAAAGACGAAGAGATTCTGCTCGCTCGACAAGAAGCGCATCGCTATCTCGGCGCTTGCATGGGCGCGGACTTCGACGAGCTTACGCTGCTGTTGAAGGCGCTCGACGATGATCGCTTGCGCAATTTGACAGAGGACTATCCCAGCGAAGGCATTCGCCTCTTGCTCGCGCAACGCCCCTCGCTCAAAGCCTTCGCTATGCGCTGGGCGCAGGATCGGCACCATTCGGGCGACTGGTACAAACGCGAAGCAGCACTGCGCGTGCTGCGAGTGATCGGCGACGACGAAGCGCTCACCCTCATCAAGAACATGTACCGCGATGAAGCGAAGGGCGAACTCAAGGATGCGTTGCTCGAACCCTTGCTCGACTGGCAGCATCACGACGCGATTGAGATTCAGCTCGAAGTCGCCAAGGAGCGCGTGACCCGGAGCTATCCCGGCGAAGGCTTTGAGCGCGCGCTCGCATCGATCAGCGCGCAGCATCCGCAGTCAGCCATCAAGATGCTCAACGCGATTGCAGCAGAAGTGAAAGACGCCGACGCTTTGCCCATCAGCTTGATCGCAGCATTCGCCCGTTGCGGCGACCATCAACGCTTCGAGCAGCTCCTTGCCCTCGCGACTTCTGGCGACTGGCGTGCAGCGGCGGCGGTAGCGGAGAGCTTGGCCGCGCAGTTGGAACAGGTGCCTGCGAAGGATCTCGAAGGCCCGCTTCTGAAGGTGCTGACTTCTGCGAGTCTGGCGGACAGCGATGCGTTGCCGATCACCCGCGCTTTGCTCGAATTGGGATGGTGCTCCGGCAATCCAGGCTCACCGTCGCTGGCGAAGTCGATTGATGCGGCGCTTGCGAACGCCGAAGATTACTCGGATGCGCGCAAGCTGCTCTTCTCCACGCTCAAGATCTGGCTAGAGGGGCGAGAGGTGAAAGACGCAACGCTATCTGCCCACTTCTTGCGGCTGCGCCAGAGCGACGATCAGTTTGCGGCGCTCGATGCGATCAAGCTGATCGATACTTCGCATTGGCCCGGCGCGCTTGAGCGTTTGCGCGCGCTGGCGGAGTCGAGCTCGGCGCCGATGCACTTGCGCTTCGCGGCGCTGGAGCGGATCGAAGCTCAGAGTGGAGAATCTGACGAGGAGCTTGCGCTCACTCTCTGTTCAGCGGTCACGGCGCAGGAACTGACTGAAAGTTCTTACACGACGCCGCGCCTTGGCCCGAGCTCGTGGCGTCGTGCGGAAGCGCGCGCGCTGATCCCGATGCTGATTGCCGAGCTTGAGCAAGGCGGGAACTTGGCAATGACCTACGCTGACCGAATCACCTTGGTGCTGAACAACTTGACGGGCGAGAGCAAGGGGTTTTGCAGCGCTGCGTCGCTCTCACCTGCTTCGGTTGAGCTGATGGCAAAGCGCTGGCGGTCGTGGTACGCGCAGCATGGCGAGCGATTGGCGTGGGATACGCAATTGCGTCGCTTCGTCGTCCACGCTGAGAGTGATGAGGAAGCAGCGCCGGAAGATGAGGATTGAGCTTTGGCATTCGAGCGCAGGGGATTATCCACCGAAGCTCGACAATCTCAGGTCTCTCTGCCAATTCTCTGCGCTGCGCGTATAGCCAAGATTCAGTCAGTTTCAGTAGCAGCAAGATGACAAGCGAGGTCTTCGATGGGTCTTTTCAACAGTTACAACAAAGTCGTAGTGATGGGGAACATGACCCGCGACGCCGAGCTGCGCACGATTCCGTCAGGCGCGCAGGTAGCGGAGATTTCCGTAGCCGTGAACGATCGCATCAAGCGCGGCAACGAATGGGTTGAGGATACGACCTTCGTTGAAGTTACCGCATGGAACAAGACGGCCGAGTTCTTGCAGCGCTTTGGCGGCAAGGGCAAGTGCGTGCTGGTCGAAGGCCGCTTGAAGATGGAGAAGTGGGTTGACAAGCAGAGCGGCGGGAATCGCTCGAAGCTGAAAGTCGTCGCCGAGAACATCACCTTCGTGGACAGCAGCCCCGGCGGCGGTTCAGGCGGAGGTGGCGGTGGCCGCCAAAGCAGCGGCGCTCCAAGTGGTGGTGGCGGAGGCGGTGGCGCCTACGGCAACTACGGCGGTGGGGGCGACGATTACGGCGCGCCGTCCAGCGGCGAGACTCCCTACGCGACCGACCCGAGCGGCTTTGATGAAGAGCCTCCCTTCTAGAGCAGGCTTGTGATGGCGTTGCGACAAGGGATTGCCCTTGCGGAAGGCTCGCAGGCGATTCTGATTCGCTGATCGAAGCGCTTGGTTTGCTCGTCGTTGGCGGCGTCTTTCGATTTCAGAGAAAAGGGAGTCGCGCAGGGGCGCAGGGACGCAGTGCCTGGCGGCTGAATAGTAGCGCCTTGGCGAGTTTGCGTTTGTCGATAAGAGCAACGAGCCGGCTGCCTCTTCATAATCTGAAGAACAGAAACCTCCATCTGCATCGATAGACCAAGCCTCAGCCGGCAATCGCCACATCAGGTCTCTCGCGCTCTCCGCGTCCTTGCTCCGCGATCTCTGCAAGATTCCTTGGCCTCGAAAAAGCTCAGCCCTTCGCGATTCAGGATTTCTCGCAGAGCTCGCTGAGTGAAGACGCAGAGAGCGCGAGAGACCTACTCGATTGATTACGTGCGAGGGCAAAGCGAGTTGCCGATGCTTGCTCTGCCAATCGAATCAGACATGCAAGTAGTCGGATGCCGGTGACTGGATCAGCTCGATCTAGTAGATATTGATCCGTGAGGCGCTGCGTCCCTGCGCCTCTGCGCGAACCACCTCTTGTCTTGTAACAAGCAAGCGCTTCCGGACAGGCCAAGATCAGTCGCACCGGAATGCGACTCACAGACAAAAGCGGCTTGTCCGAGAACTCCGATCCGGTCCTTCTCCCGCTTGCGGGAGAAGGTGGCTGAGACACGAAGTGTCGAAGTCGGATGAGGGCTCCTCTTCTTTGATTCTCAGCGAAAATCTACATTCGTAGCGCTTCTGCTCGCTTCGCGAGCACCCCCTCATCCGACCTCGCTGCGCTCGGCCACCTATTCCCCCTAGGGGGAGAAGGAGCTGCGCCAGCATTCTCGGGTAAGCCGAGAGTGTCTGTGCCACTTCCAAGAGTGCGGATCTGGCATGCATGCAAGTTTCACTGCGGAGATCAGACCACGCCGTCGAAGTGCGAGCCTGCGGATTTGTCGAAGGCTTGCAACTTCGTGCGCACTTCCTGAAACGAATAGTGGAAGATATCGCGCTCACCGAAAGGCTTGAGTGCGACGCCGCGCTCGTTGTCTTCAACCAGCAACGCGCTGCCGCCGGGGATTGGCGTCAAGCGGGCGTGCAGCTTCGACTTCAGGCGTTCGTGCAGCTCATTGAAGCTTTGGATTTCCGAGAGGATTTCCAGCCGCGCACTGTTCGCTTCTGGCTGAGCTTTCGCCGCAGCCTGTGGCTGAACATGCGCCGGAACCGTGGACTTCGCCTCGTGCTCCTTTTCTTCAGCGAGACGCTTGAGCGCTTCCGGGCTAATCTCGGCCTCGTCACCTTCTTCTTCTTTCTGGCGACGCTGCGGGTAATAGCTGCCACCGCCACTGCCACCCCCATCTTTGTGGGTCTTCGACAGCGGAGTGCTTCCGGATGGCGGGAGAGCTGGTCCAATTCCAGCCATAGGGCTAGCCCCCTCAATGTGGTGATCGCGGGTCGCCATTTCGTGCGGCGATGCCCGAGTATAGCAGAGAAGTGCGCAAGCATCACTGACAGACCAGACGCGAGATTTATGCACGAGTTACCAACAGCCTGATGGCGGAAGTTCTCGCATTTCGGCACGTCGAAGCGTGCAATCTCTCCTGCGAATCGTAAGATTTTTGACGCGAACGCACTGCGAATTGCAAGGACAAGAATGCCGGACAAACCCAACAGCGACCTGATTCGACCGACGCTCTTGCTCATTAACAGTGAGCCGCAGATTCGTTCAGGTATTCGTCTGCATCTGGCGAAGAATGGCTGGAACGTTCATCCCGCGGGTAACGTCAAGCGCGCCATTCAAAGCATGGTCGGCAAGCACATCGATGCGATTCTGCTCGACACGCACATTGACGGCGTCTCGGGCCTAGTCGTCGGCACCTTGCTGCGCAGACTTCCTCAGCTCGGGCAGGTTATCTTCGGCATGACTTCCAATCGGCTCTCCCAGATGGAAGAGCTGATCATGCAGCGCCTGAATCCCGACTTCGTGCTGCGCCATCCGATCGATCCGAAAGACGTTGAAGACGCGCTCAACCTTGCTGTCAAGCGCCGCGCAGGTGGCGGTGATACGCAGATTCGGACGCCCTCGCCGCAGGCCATGCGCGAGTCGGCGGACTCACTGCAAGCGCTCTTCAAAGACATCGAACTTGGCGAGGAACTCCTCAAGCACGAGGATGCTCAGGGACTGGCACAGCTTGGACAAACCCGTGCGGGGCCGCAAAGGCAGGTGATCAAAGGGCGCTCTCCTGGCCTTTCCGGCGGACAGGACGCCGCCAGTCGGATTCGCGAACGCGAAGCGGAATCTGATATTGCGAAGCAACTGGCGGAGCTATCGCGTCAGCAATCGAAGTTGAACGAAGAAGCGCTCAGCGATCCTTCAATGATGCCGATGAGTCAGCCGCCTCGCCGCGTTGCCGAGCGCAAGAATCTGTCGAAAGAGGAGATGCGCAACATCTTCAAGAAGTCCGGCAGACGCGAATCGGAGATGAGGCAAAAGGCGCGCATCGGCGTGCAATCGCAAGAGTCAAACTCGCTGCGTGAAATTCCTAGGGTCGACGAATCAGCCAGCGAAAAGCTGGCCCGCGCGCGCGAACAGATTCGCCTCAAAGAGATGCAAGCAGAGCTGCGCAAGCTCGCTCGCCGCACCGGGAAGGCTGATGACGATATTGATCTCTCCAGCATTGACGCGCAGTTGCGCGAGCTGCAAACGCATCTCGAAATGCTGGAACAGCCCGGTGGTTTGCGCAAGCTAGAGGAGCAGCGCGCTAGCTCCGCTGATGCCGCTGCGGGCGTCGGCTACAAAAATCGCTTAGAAGCAGCCGCCGAAGAAATTCGCCTCAAGGCATTGGAGAAGGAGCTACGGAAGAGCGGCCAAAAGGAAGCTGCCGAAGCCGAGTTGCTCGATTCGGATCTCGATTTTCTACGCTCCCAGCTGGGGGATCTCGGAAACGTCGATCTTTCAGACCTCGGTGCGCCCGCACCAACGAAATCGAGTTCGGCGGGTAGCCACGGCATCGACATGGATGCGCTGGCCGGCCTAGAAGGGCCAAGTGCCGAGTGGTTCTCGCAGTTCAACAATCAGCTCAAGGGGCTGGAGAAGAAGGCGCAAGAGCAGCAACCCGGCGAGCGTCGCGAGAGCGCCGATCAGTTTGAAGCGCTGCGCCGCCAGCTCATGCGGGTAGCGCAGCTTGAGCAAAGCGGGGCGGATGAAGCGTCGCTCAAGCAAGCGCGCGACATGCTTGCGGCGCAGCTCGCAGAAGCCGCTGCGCGCGCGCGCTTTGGGGAACTGGAATCCAAGCTTCGCTCAGCAGCGGATACGGCTGAGGAGCAGCTCGTCGCGCCGAAGGGCCCGAGCGATATTCAGCTCGCGCGCTTGCAGGCTGCACTGCTCAAAATGGCATCCGAGGCCACAGCTCCAATGGAGGCCTACGAGCTTCACGATAGCGATGTGGATGACGCGACTCAGCGACTAACGCGGCGCGCTGGTTTTGAAGACGAGCAGCGCTTCAAGAACCTTGCGAACCAGCTTCGCAAGATGTCGCGGGAGACTGAGCGCATTCAGCCCGGCGATGTGAGTGGGCCGACCGACCTGCAATTGCTCAAGCTCTATGAGCAATTGGCGAAGCTCGCTGATGATTCGGGACAGGCGGCGCGAGGCGTCAAGCTGAGCTTTGAGCCTGAAGAAGAGGGCTACTGGGAATCGCGCCTTGCCGACGCCGCTGAGATGATTCGCAAGAAGCGTGCAGCGCGAGAAGAGCGACGTGAAGCGAATCGGCGTGAGCGCGACGAGCGTATCAACCAGCAACTCGCATTGCGCAACAAGCAGCGCGAAATCCGCACGGTAGAGCGGGACTCGCGTCAATCTCGCAGCGGCCATCACTTCCGCGATCAGAACAGCTTTATCGAAGAGGCTTCTGACAACTACAAGCTGCCGGATTCAGCCAGCGAGCTGATTGAGAAAGTAGAGCAGTTCCAGACGGAGGCCCGCGACGTTGCGGATGCCTTGGACAAAGATGCTGAGCTGGTGAATCGCTTGCTCGCCTTCTTGAACTCTTCGATGTACGAGCGCGAGCAGCCTTTCGAATCGCTCGAGCAAGCGGTTGAAGAGATGGGCGCGGAGCCGATTCGCGATCTCGTGATTGGCGCCGAGGTGTTTGACATCTTGGCGACTGAGGGCGCCGATGGTAGTCCGCTCGACCACCGCGTGCTTTGGCTGCACTCGGTTGGAGTCGCCATGCTTTGCATGCGCCTTGCGCGCTTGGCCGGTTCAGAGACTTCGCCGGAAACGCTTTTCACCAGCGGCCTGCTGCATGATTTCGGCAAGGTGATGATGGATGAGCTCGTTCACGAGGATTACGCCCGTGTCGTCAAGCGAGCGCACCGTGAGCGCATTGACATTTTCGATGCAGAGAATAATCTTTTCGAGACGAATCACTCCAAGATCGCGCGCGGCATGATGAGCAAATGGCATCTGCCCCGCCGCATGTATCAAGCGGTTGCCTGCCATCACCTCAAGCTGATGAGCTTCGATTCGGATGCGATCATTGATCGCCAGGGCGCTGCAATCGTTGTGATCGCGAATCGTTGGATGCACGCACGGGGTTGGGGCGACGGTGTCAAAGATCGTCAGCCGCCAATCGAAGCGGGCTGGTTTGCACACGCTGGCGTGGACGCTGAATCGGCTCGCGTTGTCTTTGACAGTTTCGAGGAGGACATGCGTGCCTCGCTCGCATTCCTTGATATTACTGGGTTTCTAGCTGCTTGGCAGAAGCCAGAGTACACCACGCGCGGCAAGAACATTGCGATTGCGCGCTCAGCCAAGATCGCCATCTGCACGATTGAAGAGGGGCTGAATCTCTTCGCTGATCAGGGGCCGCATTCGGTTTCGTTTGAGAACTTGGATGACGACTTGGCTCTGTCGCAGGCAGATACCCTGCTCTTCTACGCGATGGGCATTGAGATTAGTGCGGTTGAGAACGCGCTCGATTCAATCGCTGCGGCTGGGCATGTGAAGCGCCTGATTGTCGTCGCGGACAGCTTCCAAGAAGAGCTTTCGAATCCTGGCGTGGATGAGTTCGCTTGGCGCATCGAAGCTGCTGGCTTTGAGGACTTGCTTGAGTGGCAAATCCCGGGCTCGCAAGTCAGCGTTCTGGCTGGCGGCGACGAGATGGACGTTGATGCTGACGACGTCGATCTCGAAGGCGTGAGCTTTGAGTAGAACTGGCGTTCGTGCCAGTTCCTCTGCTACCTGATGTGACCTGCGCAGTGGCACCGACACTCCTGGCTTGTCCGAGAACTCCGATCCGGTCCTTCTCCCGCTTGCGGGAGAAGGTGGCTGAGACACGAAGTGTCGAAGTCGGATGAGGGCTCCTCATCTTTGATTCTCAGCAAAAACCTACATTCGCGGCGCTTCTGCTCGCTTCGCGAGCACCCCCTCATCCGACCTCGCTTCGCTCGGCCACCTTCTCCCCCGAAGGG
>Ga0213866_10001642_pt1 | contig 16408 bp, 17 predicted proteins | sample PICome_11_FD_160079 | JGI IMG/M metagenome (GOLD analysis project Ga0213866, IMG submission 160079) | Coastal seawater microbial communities near Pivers Island, North Carolina, United States - PICO284 | ecosystem: Environmental > Aquatic > Marine > Coastal | place: USA: North Carolina...
TTGCTATAACAGTTCCATTTGCTGAAACTCCTGTTCCTTGATTTGGTGATAAATCATCTTGTGATGTAGATATTACATCATCATTGACATACAAAATTCCTTTAAAATAATTTAAATTACCTGAACCCGCTGAACCTTTTGACACATAAGATAAATTATAAATACCATCTTTTTGAACTTTATAATGTCCATCTGTAAACCCGTTGTCAGTGTCTACAGTTGCTGTATCAAAAGAAACTTCTGTGTCTATGTTATGTACTAAACTCTGTGAACCTGAAAGAGTTAATTTAAAAGCTACAGGAGGTTGTGCTTCACCTCCACCACCTCCACCTGAACCTATGTCACTCTTGAGTGCAAGTTCACCAGACTCCTTTGGGAGTACAACAGTTGGATTTGTGCTACTATCGTCAGGAGCAGTTACCTTGACATATCCAGATGTTTTTCCTGCTAAATTTAATGAAGCCATATTATTTAATTCCTTTAATTAATTGTTTAACCATGCCTTTAAGCTCTTGCACTTCTTCTTCTAATTCAGATACTCTTTCAGCTTTTTTCTTAACAGCTTGAAGCTCTCCATACATAGGTGAACCTTTGACATCAAAGATACTAGTCATAACATCACCACCAGTAGCTCCACCTACAATTGTCCATTCAGAACCAGTCTCAATGTTTACTGGACCTTCTATATTTACTGGACCTGCTGTGACACCATTCCAACCATCCATGATGGTAATACCTTTTTCATTAACTGTGTTGCTGTTTAAGAATACCACATCATTCTGTCTGATTTCTTGAATCATTGCATCAGCTTCTGCTTTAGTATATGAATCACCTTTATCAGCTTTATCTGCTAATAGAGCATCTACTTCATCTTTATTATATATCTCTGATTTCTTGTAGATATCAATGATGTTTGCTTTCTCTGCTAGTTTATCTGTGATTTCATTTTGTGTAAATGTATCAGTTCTGTAGTAAGTAAATGTACCTGTTGTACTGTCATAAGATAACTCACCACCTGTTTTTAACTCATCACTATTAACTGCATTAAAGCTAGTTAAGTCTGTACCAATACCTGCATTACCAATAACATGCCAATCACCATCATCACCAAACGCTAACTTATCTCCATACTTGGCTTTATCTACAGGAGACCAATCACTTAATAAATCATATTGAGTGTAAGGGTTTTCTGCACCGCCAGTATGAACATAGATATGACCTGCTGATGGAGTTTCTTTTGGTGGAGTAGTTGTTGCATCTAACGCACCCTTAAAGATTAACTCACCTTCAACGATAACATTTACTTTTTTAGATTGCCATTCAACATTGCCATCAGATACAACAGCAGTTAATACTTCATCTGTTTTAGGAGTAGGTACAGTAACATCACCAATACTTCCTAATGTTTTAACTTCTTTAAGATAGTCTTCAGTGCTATGGTCACCCCAACCATGAGCCTCATTCCAATTATCAACATTATCTTGGGTAATATTGTAAGCAACAGATGCTAGGAATATTGGGTCTGTTTCTTCAGTTAAATATTTTTTACCATTATCACCTTCTCTATGGTCACCCCAACCAAACGCTGTGTCCCAATTAGGTATTTTAGCTTGTGTTGCTTCATCCGCCCATATAGATTTACCATAAGCATCATACCCTAATATTTCAGCTATATCTTGTGTAAGATAACCTACCGCAGAATGGTCTCCCCATCCAAATGCTTCATTCCAATTATCTATATCACCTTCATTAATGGTATATGCTGGACTAGCTTGGAATATAGGGTCAATTTCAGATGATGATAGCTCATGCCAGCTACCACTTTCGTCTAGTACAATTAAAGCATCTACTGGAATAATTCTATTTGAATCTAAACCTACCCATGCTATATTTGGTTTACCTTGTACCTCGTTGACAAAAGCATCTCCTGAAACTGGAGCATTTCCATTATCGTCTGTAGGTATTGGACCTGTGATATCTACACTGCCTTTAAATTTCCAAGGAGAACCTAGCTGAAATACATCTGCTAGCGTTGCTAATGTGTCATTTTGTGAAGGTAAGGTTAATGCCCATGTTCCTTGCTTATCACCTGCCTCAATTCTGTAGTAGTTGTTATTATTGCCTGATAAATTTAAACTTGCCATTCTATTGTCCTCTTAATTGATTGTTTATTTTTTTGATAATTGTGTCCATCTTAACTAATTTCTTTTCTAGGTATGACATTTTCTGTTTAAACTCTAATGCAACCTCACCACCTGAACCACCACCACCTATAATAGTCCATTCACTTCCTTCTGGAATTGTAATATCCCCTCTTTGTAATATAGGTCCTGCTGTCATTCCGTTATATCCCGCAGGCATTACATAGTCATTTATAATTTCTTGTCTGTTTAAGTATATACAATCATCTGCAACTAAGTAAGCATTACTTAGCTCACTCCAACCCTTATCTATTCTTGCATACTTTTTACCATCTTCTGGAGCTTCTTCTACTACACCATCTAACTGTGTACCATCACCTAAATAAGACCTTGCAGAAACCTCACCACTGCTGTCTACAGACATCTTAGATGCGCCATACTGTGCTAATACAATCTCTGCATCTAAACCTTGTGTTGTCCAATTATTACCTTGACCTATTGTGTTTGCTTGTAAGTTATTAACAGTAACATTGCCAGAATTATCTACATTTATTTGGTCATGATTCTCTAAACCATTCTCTTTTAAGTCAATTTTTACATTAGTTAGTTTACTGCCATCACCACTAAAAGATGGTGCAAGAACCTCTCCTGTGTTTGTTACAACAATCTTATCGTGATTTTTTAGTCCTAATGATTCTAGCGTTGGCAAATTATCAAGTGTACTAGCATCACCAAAATAGGCTTTAGCTGTCATTGAGCCATCTATTAATAAATTACCATACACATCTTTTGCTACGGCAGTATCAGCAGGGTAAGTTAGAAATACATCTGAATCACCTGATAATGATATTTTATTACCACTATTGCTTGAGTCTAATACATTTCTTGTTAAACCTGTGTTAGATTTAGTACCATAACCAACTTCCCACTCATTGCTCTGTGTTAAACAGTAATAAGCAATATCTCCATTAGGAACACCATTCCAATTTTGAAAACCTGCCCTTACGTCACCAAATACAATATTGCTTTGACCAAAGCTGGTACATCCCGTCTTTACTCTATCTTTAAATGCAACTGCCATTGTTTTGTCCTATGATAAGGTTAGTTTTAGATTGCCTACTGTAATTTGAAATTGGTCTCCAATCTCAATATTTTTAGGCACATCTAGCGGTGTGTAATACAGCATATTGCCATCATATTCTGCATCATGAATAGCCATGTGGGTAATAACACCCCAATCTGTTGTTGCTGTATTCCATTGCATTAAGTTTTCGTTAGTAGATACACCATCAAAAGGCTCTGATAGTTTTAACTCAAATCTTGTGTATGTTGCTCCCTCTACCTCTCTGCCTGTGTCATCTTTTGTTGGGTCTGTTGTATATAACGACACCCAAACCTTTGTAGGCGGAGTAAAGGGTACTTGTCTTGTTGTGGTGTTAATTAGCTTATTAGCCAAATAGTTTGAAAAGTCCATTTTTTTAAGTTCCTGTTAAGTTGTGATTTGTACTGCTAGTGGTTGAGCTGGAAATTCTGATTGCTCGTCTGATTTAGTTATGCTTGTTAATCCTCTTGTGTATAATGCTTCCCATGTAGTTAGTCTTTCATCATTCATTAGGAATGGAGCTGACTCTACTAATGATGCGTATAACAGTAAGTCAGGACATACTTCTAAATATTCGTTAGAAGGATTAGTGTCTGACAATACCTTTGGTATCTTGTAGTATGTCATATTTATTGTACTAGAGCCTGTAGGTCTAGGTGCTAACACAAAGTTATTACTTACTAATGTATAATTAACAGGATTACCACTACCGCTAACATTATTTAATCTGTAGAACTGTGACACAGTTTTAAAGTTTAGGTTTACAATAGGGTTTGCATCTATATGTATGTCTTTCATCTCCAAAAAATCTGATGGAGTTGGTACTTGAAAACCAGACGTTAGGTTGTAAGTAGACTGTTGCAAAGTTTGTCTAAGCCTTAAATCTCTGTTAAGTCTCTTCTCTGCTAATGCTACAAACATAGGTATCTTGTCATTTAAATCTTGTCTTGCAAGATAATCTGCTATGTTGGTTTTTAAGTTGTCATACGATGTGAATGCTGGCATCTATAATTTTCCTGCTTTTGTTCTAAAAAATAAGTTATCTGGGTCATTTAACCAAGCAAAGAAACGCTTTTGGTCTCTTACTTCAAACCCTTGCATAATTCCTTGTTTGTTTAACTTGTCTATTGCAGTAAATGGAATGCTAGCTACTTTATTGCCAAATAACTCATCTGACCACTTTTTGTCTGCATTATTGTAATCTTTTTTATTCTGTTCTATTAATTCAGTAACATCTTGTGACTGCTCAATAGTTATTTCATCCTTATCATTAAGTCCAACGCTTGTTACTTTGTTATTGTTTGGGTCTCTAAATTTTTTCATAACACTCCTATAAAGGTAATGCCCCCGAAGGGGCAATAACCATATTACTTAGCTAAGTCAGCAATGATTGCGTGAGCTTTTTCGTTTTTAACAACGAGTGTGTACTCAACATTCATTAAGTGCTTCTCTGAATCACCCATTTTTGCTAGTTTAGTTTTCTTGAATGGGCGTAGGTAAGCTACATTAGCCATTGAAGAATCTAGTACAAATGCTGTGTCAGCACCATTATCTTGCTCTGGAATAAATCTATCAGGAACAACTTGTAGTGTGCCAAAGTCTGACAAGTACACATCAGCAGAGCCAATGATTGTTGTTGGTGATGATTTAGGAGCTTGATAACGCTGTCCTGCAATACCAGCAAATGTTGAAACTACTTGTTTTTGTGTCGGTGACACTAATAACATAGTTGGAGTTCCACCATTTTCATATGCTGATTTAACTGCTTCTTTTACCATATCTTCAGTAAATACCGCTGCTGAACCATCTGTACGAGCAGTTGTACCTTCTGAACCTGCTGTACCTGCGCCTACATAGTTAGTTTCTAACCATGTTTGTAAGCCACCTAATTTACGAGGTGCTGATGAGCTACCTGCATCTGCTTCTTGGTTTGAGAGTAGGATTGACTCCATATCTCTTTTGATTTCAGCAGAAGCTTTAGCTAGTTGGTACGCTGTTTCTGTAGAACGACCTGCTTTATCTACTACATCATCTGTAGTTGACACTTGGATAACTTTGTCAGAAATTTGAGTTCTGTTACCAACACGAGTTGTAGGTGTTAGGGTTGCTGAAGTAGCATCCTGACCCTCAACTTGTGCGTTATCTAAATCTACGTCAGCTAGGTTGTCTGTTTGCCATTCATGGTATGTGTTTTTAGCTTTAGTTCTGCCAACAGTTGACATGAAAGGTGTTGTTGTAGGTGAGATATCATATATCGCATCCTGTAAGTCTTCACGAATACCAATGGTATCGTAGGTTTTATATGTTGCCATTTTGTTTCCTCATTTTAAATAAAGTTTTTAAATACTGAAGTAGCATCCTCAATAGTTCCTGATGACTTCAATCGTTTTTTCTGTTTGGTGTAGACATCACCATTAATGACTTTTTTGCTTTTCTTAGCCATTTTTGGAGCATTAGACAATTTTTTAGTAACGCTTGGGTTGGCTTTTTGTAGCCTATCATACTCCATAGCTTTCTGTAATATTATTACATGTCTATGGTCATATACTTGCGATAACTCATCGTCTGTAAATCCTACACTCTTACCAAAATTCCGAATTTCACTTTTGATTTGTTCGGCTTTCTTTGGGTCAGAAAATTCCTTTACTTTTTCAGATAACAATTTAGCTTCATTAGCTACAACAGCATTTTGTTGCTGAATGTTGAACTGTTGTTTTTCTTGCTCAACTCTCATACGCTCTTGTTGTAAAGCATTAATTTTTTTGTTGTTCTCTGTCTGTTCTGCTACCTTAATAGCATATTGTATTGGGTCATTTTCTTTTAGTTCTTCGAGATTTTCCACATTGTTATCAGAAGCTAATACAGCTTCTACTTGTGCTAATCTCTGAGCATATTCCTCTTTCATACGCATAGCCTGTTGAACTTCATTAGCGTGTGCTTCTACTTTCTTACGCTCTTCGGCTAGTGATTGAGATTTTTTGGTATAATCTTCGCCTTTCTGATAGCCACTGACCAACTCGTCTAGTGTGACATCTTTTTCCTCACCACCTGCTTTTACTCGGTAAGTCTTGCGTTCTTCTACCTCAACATCATCTTCATCAGTATCGTCTGGTTCATCCTCTTCGGATTCCTCTTCTACTTCTTCGGACTCTGTTTCTTCAACAGTTTCCTCAACTGCTTCCTCATTCTCTTCTTCATTAGTTACCTCTGGTTTTTCGTTTGATTCCTCGGCTTCTAACATATTAGTGAATGTCTCAACTGCATCTACTTGAGTTTCAACTACTTCGTTAGAAGTGTCATTGATTTGCTCTTCCATTTCTTTCTTCCTTTTTGAATTGCTATTTAACGATAGCTCGTTTTAGGGTATGTTACCCTACCTGTTTGTTATTAAAACCTCACCACAGCTCTTATATGAGCTCCTAGGGCTATTCTAGTCCTCTTAGGTTCTCTGGTAAAGGTTTGCTAAATCCATATTGTTCTCTAAATTTTCTAAGTTGCTCTAGCTTTCTATTCAATACCACTTTATCGTAGTATCTAATAGCAGGCGTATTTTCAACTAATAATCCATTTCTTAGTTTTTCTCTAACGCCATCTGCGTATGGAAAATGTCTTTTGCCTTGCATCCAACTAGTTACATCATCATAAGTGGTAAGGTTGTGTAATAATTGGTTAACTCTTAACCTCATGCTTCCTACGCTATTAGCTTTTTCTAAATACGCTTTAGCATCAGGTGAATAATCTGTTTTTCCTGTAAATTTATCATAAAAAGGTAAATCTTTACCTATAAATTCAGGCTTTAAATCAGTTTGCTCTATAGCTTGCTGTGGTGTTATTCCTTCAGCAGTTCTTTCCACTAAGCTTTGTGGAGGATTTGCTAATGTTTTAGGTTGTTGTGGACCAAGCATTTTTAATAGCTGTTCCAGTCCTTTTCTAGCAAATTTAGCCACTATAGTAACCTTATTGCGTTAGCTGTATCGTTCATTCTGTTTCTTACCCCTTTTAAATTAGTTGTTCTATACTCATCATTGTTTAAAAATTCATCACTTGCTTCTTTAAACTTACCAGCGTTAAGAAGACTAATTGTTTTAGGGCTTCCTGATAAACTACCTCTAAACCATGAGCCAAGTAGGTGCTTTCTTGCTTCTAATGGTAAATTGTCAAAATTAGGTATTGCTTTTCTAATTTGAGCTAATCTATCATCTATATTTTGTTGTAACTGGACCTCTGCTTGCTCTCTTGTAATAGTATCACCAGCATTTACATCTTGTCCATAGTTTCCGTAGCCTATTGTGTAATATTCTTCTGTATCTACTGGCTTATATGCCGTATCTCTAAACCCTTCTTTTTCTTTTATAAAGTCCAAATAAACATCGTTAGAGTTATCTGAATATTCAGACTCTATGGCTTTGGGGGTATAATGCCTCTTCTAATTAACTCTTCTTTATCTATACTAGGAGAAAGTAATGAAAATAGACTAAATTCTTCATCTTCTGTTAACTTTACATCATCACCTTCACCTTCAAATCCAAAGTTATTACCAGTTCCCAGTAATGTGTTAGGTGCGTATGTAGGTTTAGTATATATTGTGTCTCCAGTAATAACAGATAATGGCATATCAGCATCACTCACTTTTACGCCAGCTTTACCTGTTGAACCACCTACTTCTTCTGGTGATTGAAATGCATAATTTATACCTGTATTATCTATTGGAATATATCTTGAGTTATTTCCTTGACCTTGTAATACTTGACCATTTGCAAAAGTAGTATAGCTGTCTTCTATTTCAGGGTTGTCTGTTTGATTTAATTTTACAACTTCTTGGTTTGTGTTTTGCATGCCTACATTGTTAATACCTGTTAAATCAGGGTTATAACCCATTAAAGATGAGCCAATATTTTGTGGCTGTTGATATGGAGTCATGCTTGGAGCTTGTGGTATTGGTTGCTCTGTTGGTAAAATAGACTGCCTTTGAGGTGCTTGTGGTGCTTGCACTGCTCCGCCCATTAAACGCCTAGCGTTTGCATGTGGGTCAGCCATAATTGGTTGATTTTTAAAGAAGTCTAGTAATCCCATTTATATATTCCATTTATTTTTGTCTATTTTCTTACCATCTGCAATACTCTGCAAATGAGCCATTATTTCATTTATTGTTGTAATCCTTAAGTAACATATCTCTCTTGAGTTCTTTTCATCAACTTCTGAGTTAATTAACATATCCAAATGCATCTTAATTAAATCATCCATTGCTTCCTTAAAGCTATCATCGTTAAGAATGTTAGATATTGCTTCTTCCTTAATCATTTATAACCCCTGTTTGTTTATATCGTCAAATAATTTGTCTAGTTCTGCTTCAAATGATTTTTCTGCACCCATATCATCATATCTAGTGTTATTTGCTCTTCTTCTTTCTAACTGCTCCTGAACTGTTCTGTTAATTCCTGATACTGGTTCGCCTTCATAACTACCCATGTAATAATCATCACTATCCACCCTTATTCTTTCTTTAGGTAATGGCTCTGATACTTTACTTCTACCTCTGGTAGCATTTTTAGATGATAGTATCTCTTTATTCTGCATCTTAAGCATTTTATCTGTTAGTTTCTTTAACAGCTGTGCTTTAATTTGAGGGCTCATTACCCTGCTTGCTTCTATTTCAACATACATATCGGTTAATTTTGATAGCTTACCATCAATAGTGTCTTCTAATCTATTAACTGGTTTATAATTAGTTCCAACTCTAGCTTCAATAAAATTATCTAGTTTTTTATCCATATCTAATACAGCATCTCTTCCCCTAGCTCTATTGCCAACTGTAATTGGACCATCTTCCACAGCTCTTACATCAATATTATCTGTTACTCTAGCATCCGTTGGTAAATCTACCTCTGACTGGCTAATGGTTTCTTTATCTGATGCTCTTAGGTTTCTAGCTCTGTTTCCTGATGCATTCCAATCTTGAGTAGAATTGGCAACATCACTATCAAATACTGGTGTTTTTGGATAAGCTCCTTCTGGCGTTCTATCTAAAATATCTGGACCAAATTTATCTGTATCTGGGCTATTAAATTTCTCTGGATTATTATTTGCAAACTGTCTTGTAGAAGTAGGATTTTTATCTGCTATAGCATAACCCTCAGATAGAGCCTTAAATAATTTATCAATTAATTCTTTTTTTAGTGCCATGTTTAATCCTATAAATATTGTTGTTTGTAGCTTTCACCATCGTATGTTGTTTCATAAGGCTTGCCCCAGTTACTTCTTTGTATTGTTGCTGTATCTATTCCTAATGCTAAGTATCTAAATGCATCAGCTCCGTGAGATGACCAATCATGCAATGGTTTTTCTTGAAACACATTAAGTTTTTCGTTAAAGACTCTTCGGTAGTTTCTTAAGCATTCTAATCCGTGTCTTGTTGTATCTTTATTAAACCAGCAATTAGGTATCATTCTTCTAACAGCCTGTATTCCATCCTCCACTGAACTTTTAGGTGCTACATCTATTTGCAATCCTGCATCGGTTAAAAACTCGTATCTACTCTTACCTGTTTGTAACTCTTTTACCATGACATCGTGAGGTAATATCTGAGTATAATCTCTGTAACCTTTTTCGTCAAGCCATTCTATATAATGAGATAATGATTGACCATTATTCTCGTAATAGTCCATTAATCTAACTTCACCGCCTATAGTTTCTGCTACCCATATGCTGGTTGAGTCTGACATCCCCAAATCCCATGCGCATATTTTACTAGTTGATGCATCACTTACTAATTCTCTTACATGGTTTCTATCTGTAATATCTTTTAGTAATTCACCATAATAAGAGCCAACAATAGGTGAATCGAATGAAATTTCGAACTCTTGAGCATACTTGTTGTCCCCCATTGCCTTCCTTGCATCTTTTAGCTCTTCTTCTGAAATTAAACCTGTTTCTGATGCTTTAAACTCTTTAAGAGCCCAACCATCGTTAGAAGAGTCATCAGCAAAGTCTCTTATTTCTTTAAAATGGTTCGCACCTTTTGGTGTGCCGATGAACATAGCCCAGCCCAATCTATCCGAAAGAGCAGGTCTAATAACCTCTGTAAACAACTGAGGATTAACATCACCATACTCATCAATAACACAACCATCAAGATAAATACCACGAAGGGCATCAGGATTATCAGCACCATACAATGAGATACGCCTTCCCATAAAGTCAACTCTGAGTTCTGATACATTTGGCACTCCTCCAAGTGGTCTTGTGTATTCTTTTAAATAATCCCACGCAATTCTTTTTGCTTGACTGTATGTTGGTGCAATATAAGCATACTGAGGGCTTTGTTTCTCATTTTGCAGTGCGCTGTGTATAAGCTGGTTAATAGCACAAACTGTCTTGCCCATCCTTCGATGACAGACTGCTACCATCCATCTATTACTCTTTACAGCCTTGTGTATCTCCTTTTGTGGTTCTCTTGGCTTGTAGCCAGTTGATATTATCTCCATTTTATTGTCCTATTAGTTGCATTTCCTTTGCTCTTTCTAATTGAGCTAGTTGTTTTGCTGTAAGCTTAACGCCCTTCTTCATTAGTTTATATATTAGACCGCCAGATGCTAATTCACCTGCTAGCTGACCTCCAACTCTTCCCCAATCACCGCCATCTGACTCAATGGTTTTATTAAAGTCATCGGAATATAGGTTGGAAAACTTACCTTCCATATCAGTAATAGTAGGTAATACAGTATTATCAAATCCTTCCATTCCTGCCTGACCAGCCATTGCCAATCTATCTCTAAAAGTTAAATCTTTATCCCAGTCTTCAAAGCCACCAGATAATAAGCCACTAACAGCTCTTGCTAAGCCTTCTGCCTCACCAGCAGAGCCAGTAAATCCTTCTGGAACTCCAGCAATTAATCCCTGTGCAAAATCAGCAGAATCACTGCCAAACTCCTTTAATGCGTTAGCTCTTTCGTTAGCATCGGATGATGGTAAGTTAACACCTCTTTCTGCTAGCCTTGCCCTTGCTTCATCCCTTGCATTTAAAGCACTATCTGTTACTTCACCAGCCATTGCAGGAGGTATTGCACCCATTGCTAACAATGCACTCCATTTCTTTTTATCGCCTAGCTCAGCTACTTGTGTGCTATCTAAATTCTTGGCTGATTTTTTCCATTTTTGTATGCCCTTCTTAACCGCTTTTGGTCCACCCCTAACAAATAACCTTTCTGCTTGAGCTTTAAATGGGTTAACTTTCTGACCATTTGACCTGTGTAGGTCATCTCTTATTTTTGTTAAGTATTTTACTCTTTCTTTTAGTCTTTGAACATACTCAGGGTTGTTAAGCATTGGGTTAACTTTAGGGTCATAGAAGTATTTAGCTGATTCTTCGCCTGCTTCCATGTAGGTTGCGTTAATATTGTTTGTTTTTCCTGTTTTAGATGGCACAAACAGCATATCATCACTGCCACCGACTATTGCGTTAACTTGTTTAGCTATTTCTGGGTTATTTTTATATACTGCATCGTTATAGTGTGTAAATACTATGTTTCTTGCATTACTTTTGTCTGCTGGCACTACTGCAAATACACTATCAACGCCATATTCTTTAGCCAATCTCTCATCTAGCTCTGTTAGCTGTCTCATTTTATCTTTACTCATGTCAGAGACATTTTCTAGCCTAACAATATCACCATTCTTTCTGTTGAGTGTTTTAGCTCTGTTTGTATTGTAATATTGAGCACCAATAGCATCTTGATTTAAGATGTGAGTGTCTATTGCACTCTCTATTTCCATTAGTTTTTTAGTGTGTTCACCGCTTGTGCCTGTAAAGTTCTTCACGCCTAAGACATTATTCTCTATTTCACCATCTGCATTTCTCCAGCTACCTATTTGGTTAGGTTGTTTGAAGAAAGAGCCATCCATTGTGCTTGGAGCGTTCTTATATGCTTCCATGAGCTCGTTTTGTTGTGCCTCATCTAATGCACCATAAAATCTTCTTCCTACGCTTGCCTGTATACCAGCCTGAGTCTCTACTGGCATTGTGCCTGTGTACTCATCTTCTAGTACATTCTTGTAGTTAGTTCCTGCCCTTGGCGCACCGCCCTTAGCTCTTTGCCCTTCCCATACTGAAGCTTGTAGCTGTTCTCTTGTCCAGTCAGTTCTACCACCCAATCTGTGCTTATTAGCTCTTGCCACAGCTCTGTCTGATACAGTGTCAGCAAAGGCATGCTCTGTTGCTGTGAGTGCATCTTTATTCTCACCCATTGCTCTGATATCCCATATATCATGAACTGTTCTGCTTACATCGTCTTGTGCAAGGTTAGTTCCATCATTACGAACACCCTGATACTTCTTGGTTGAATTCCTTGTGTTTCTTACTAATGTATCTGTGAATGGACCAATCTTATTGCCTTGTGCTACTGGCACTTTATTACCATTAGCATCGATGGTAAAGAATTTGTCTTGGTTAATAAGTTTAGTCTTTTCTATTTGGTCCTTGAACTTACCAGCACCTATGTTCTTTCCTAGCTGTCTTGCGTTCTCACTTTCAACAGCCATTCTTGTGTTATTAGATAATGGATTCTGTGCTGATGATATGCCAATGTTGTGAGACATTCTTTCAGAAGCGTTAGGAGAGTATCTAGCGTTAATCTCATCGCCTGACTCTTTATACCAGTAAGCATCTGACTCATAGCCCTTGGCTGTGTCCATGTAGTCAGCAACTTGTTTGTCAATGACTTTGTTTAGCTCTGGTCCTTGTGGTAATCCTTTTGCTGGACCTATGCCACCGACTAACTTACCATTAACATACTTGAAGCCATCTATTAATCCAGTAATGCCTTTAACCATTAGAAGCTTTAGCCATCTTATCTACTGCTTGTATCATATTCTTCATATCATCGTTAGAGGACTTAGACACTGCTGTCTGTTCCTTGATAGCTATCTCAGCTTCTCTTAGTTTGATATCAGCCTCTAGCTTAGCTCTCTCTGTTTCTATATCAAGCATTTGTCTATCTGCATCTAGCTGTTGTTGCTGTGCTTCTAGTGCTAGCTTCTGTGCATCCAGTTCATTCTTAAGCTTAATCTCTTCTTGCTTGAGCATTTGTGCTTGTGCATCTGTTTGTGCCTTCATCTGAGCTTTCTGTATTTCTGCCTTAGCAATCTCTTGTGATGCTTTTACTTCTGGCGGAGTCTTATCAGCCTGAGCATCAGCCTGCATGATTTGTTGCAATGCTTGGTCATCTATCTCATTCATGAACTGAGCATCATCCTTAAAGCCTGAAGCGTTAATAAACTTAGCTAATGTCTCTCTGTATTGTTTTAATGATACGAGTGGGTTGTTAACGCCATACTGCTGTAGTATCTGCTCTTGCTTGGCAAGTATCATCTGTAGCATAGCTACCTTTTCATCACCTGTACCATTGCCTAAGCCTACATTAACCTGAACATTATACTTATTGGTCCATTCTCTTGGGTCAATCATCATTGGCTTGCCTGATATCTTAATCTCTCTTGGCTGGTTCTGGTACTTACAAACTAAGTGTAGTATGCCAGACATAAGCTCTTTTATACCTGTATCTGCAAAGACTCTAGCTATTAACTCTAGCTTGCCTTGTGATTGAGCTGTCATGGTTGCTACAGCTGTTGCACTTACATTCTGTAATACATTAGCATCTATGCCTTGTGCTAAATCGTTAACGCCTGTTCGTTTAGATTGAACTTGGTCTAAGTATTCCAACATAGGAAAGCTTTGTGATGCTGAGCTTTGCACTTGCATAGGCACGATAGCATTAGGGTTCTTCATTCTAATGATGCCACCTGCTGTACTATTAAGAAGGTCATCTAGGTTTACTTGTCCTTCCACTGCACCTACTCTGCTGTTATTCGTTAGGTAGAGATTATCCAGCATCTGTCTAATGATAGTAGACTTGATGAACTGTAAGTCCATAGTGTGGTCCGCCATACTCTGACCATAGAACTGGTGAGGCAATGGGAATGGACACAAGCTATAGAATGGAATGTAGTCTATCTCTTCTGAGGATAGTATCTTCTTAGATGCATAGCATACTCTGTGCTTAACTGCATGTCCTTTATCATTACCAATGTCTAGGTAACATTCATAATAAGCAATAAGCTCCTGTGTCTTATCTGTGGTTGTGTCATCATCACTGTTAAAGTCATAGTCACTGTCTAATCCTAACTCATCATCGGTGCTTAATTCATCGACAATAGCCTTATCATATCCCATGTCTACTAACTGAGCTCTGGTTAGCATTTGTCTTTGTGCTACGAAGGTACTGTCCTTTATAGAAGAGGTATGCTTGTCTATTAAGAACTCTTTAGGGTCTACGTTCTCTATCTTAACCTTGGATGTGTCCTCAGTTACCATGACCTTAACATTATAAGTAGAAGGTGCTCTTTGTGTTAACGGCTCACCTGTTATCTGGTCTACACCTACTTGGACCTCTTCGCCTAGTATCTCTTCTTGCTCTACTATCTCTATGTTATCTGTTAACAGCATTGCTAACTCATCTGAAGATAAGCCTTGATAGGTTTCAGGTGTCGCATCTGTATCATCATCCCAATAAGCCTTGACAATACCTGTCTTTAATAGTAGGGCATCAAACATCCATGTTCTTAATATCTGAGCTCCATCATTATCGCTATGGAATATATGGTTTACATAGTCTGTGACTGTTGATGCTAGGTCCTGACCATTGTCTTTAGTTGCTGTGAACTCTACAATGTTAGAGCCTTGCAGGAATGGCTTAACCAATTGACCTAAGCTGGACTGTATGACCTCTTGTACTGTGCTGTCTACTACTGAAGACTTACCCTTGACCTCATTACCGAAAGGCATCTTCTTATAGTATTGCTCTGCCTTCAGTCTATCTGGCTCTACCTCTTGCTCTACATAATTGAGAGCACTGTCTATGTTCTCATCTAGTATAGCCTTTAGCTTCTCTTCTTCTGTGTAATTCATAGTTATCCGTTTAAGTATTTAGTTATGCCTAACATATAAATCGTTAGTGCAATTGTATTCATTAGTATTAAGCTCTTGTCTTTCCAGCAGAAGGATACGATGACCCATCCTATTGTAGCTGGCACTGCTATATAAAGATTATAAGGATGATAGTCACCTGATGCTGTTAGTATCATTGATATAATAATCAGCACTGAACTTATCCATTTGACTGTATTTAGCATTTCCCCTACCCTCCCTATTGATTTATTATTTAAATGGCGTGGTGAGCCTTATATGAGCTCTCAGAGCTATTCCTCGGTATCTATCCCTGTTATTACTTTCACTGTAGTTTCACCTTCATTATGTATCTCTTGCTGTGGCATCCCATCTACTCTATTCATTACTAAATTAGCAGATGTTGTGTTGCCATTGTCTATAGCATCATCAATTAGCTTATTGCACATTTTATCCAGTTTCTCTGGCTGTTGAGTTAATATCATCTTTAATCTCTTTGCAAATAATCTATTTTCTTTACTGCTATTATTATTTCCTTTTGGTGCACCCATATTTTTGTTTACTCTCGTATCCTGTTGATTTAATTTACTTATCCATAAGTTTTACTTATCATGATAAATTTTACTTATCGTAAATAGTGGTGGGATTTAAACTGCAACAGGAGAAGGATTGCAGTCCCACCGATACTATTCTTTATTACTTATTCATTACATACATTGTAACTTCAAAGCCAAATCTCATTTCTGTTGCTACTGGTTTAGTCCACATAGTTTGTTTATCCTTATATATAATCGTTAGAAGATACAAAGGTCAGATGGGAGCATAGCAAGCCATCCTTGATTGTTTGGCGGAGGGTAGCGATATTGTTACCTCTCAGGCACACGAAAAGCTTTATTCCCTCTCACTACTAATGGCTGGTTGAGAATTGATGTCATTTAATCCTTATAAATCAATGACTTACAAATCTAAATCTTGATGCGAATTTGACACTTCTATATACATATCAATAACTTAGCTTATTTTTAAATCCTATTTCGCTCTGAAAGCCCCTATTTATGCGGAATACGTCAAAGTGGGCTATATAGTGTAACCAACAAAAAAGGAGATATACAATGAAAAAAATAGATATCACAAAATATTCAGATAAAGAGCTAAGCCTTCAGGTGTTTAACACTGAAGAGCTATACAAGCATGTAAAAGCCTTCT
>Ga0213866_10001643_pt1 | contig 16406 bp, 10 predicted proteins | sample PICome_11_FD_160079 | JGI IMG/M metagenome (GOLD analysis project Ga0213866, IMG submission 160079) | Coastal seawater microbial communities near Pivers Island, North Carolina, United States - PICO284 | ecosystem: Environmental > Aquatic > Marine > Coastal | place: USA: North Carolina...
TCATCCAACTATTAAATGAGTTGGGTGTGGCTGAGCAGCTTTCCACCATGAGCTTTGGTGTCAAGTGTGAGCGCACCGGCCTTGAGTACATGGGATCGACGCTCAATAGTCTGTTTGCTCAGCGCCGCAACCTACTGCGACCAAGGTTTTGGAAAATGCTATCCGAGATTCTGCGCTTTAACCGTCAAGCCACGGCACTGCTCAGGGATGATGGGGACGATATAACCCTGGGAGACTATCTGCGTCAGGGCAATTACAGCGCCATGTTTATCGACTACTACCTAGTGCCTATGGCCGCCGCAGTATGGTCTGCCGACCTGCAGTTGATGTATCAGTTTCCGGCCCGTTACCTAATCCGCTTTTTTCACAACCACGGCCTTTTGAGTGTTGCGGATCGACCTCAGTGGTATGTGATCAAAGGTGGCTCCAAAACCTATGTCGAAGCGCTTACTAGGGGGTTTAGCGATAAAATCCGACTGAAATCACCGGTCACTAATGTGCAGCGACGAGAGGATGGGGTATGGGTGACTAGCCGTCACGGTGAAGAGCGCTACGATGCGCTGTTTATGGCCTGCCACAGTGATCAGGCGCTGGCCCTACTGCAGGCGCCCACCGAGATGGAGCAACAGGTACTGGGGGCCATTCACTACCAGCCCAATGAGATACTACTGCACACTGACAGTAGTGTTTTGCCGCGTCGCAGACGCGCTTGGGCGGCTTGGAATTACCACCTTTTACAGGGCGATCAGGGCAGGGTGCCAGTGACCTACAATATGAACATACTGCAGGGCTTGGATTGTAAGGAGCAGCTCTGCGTCACCCTTAACAACAGTGACGCGGTGGACCCCAGTAAGATACTCAAGCGCATCCATTATTATCATCCGATCTACACCAGAGAGTCAGTTGCCGCTCAGGCCCGCCAGTCAGAGATCAACCGCGATGGCATTTACTACTGTGGTGCCTATTGGCGCTATGGTTTCCATGAGGATGGTGTGGTCAGCGCCCTCACCGCACTTGAGCAGTTTACACAGAATTCATGAATAGCCGCCTCTACAGTGGCACTCTGGGCCATTACCGGCATCTGCCAGTTAACAATGGCTTTCGCTATCGGGTGTTTATGCTCTATTTGGATCTGGATGAGTTGTCTTCGGTCTTTCACGGTCACTGGCTGTGGTCTACCAGTAGGGCCAACTTTGCTTGGTTCAGGCGCGCGGATTATATGGGTTGTGCGGAGCAGTCTTTAAGTCAGTCGGTACGCGATCTGGTCGCTGAAAAGACTGGCAGCCGGCCCGCTGGCCCCATACGGCTGCTGACCAATTTGCGCTATCTGTTTTATAAGTCCAATCCGGTGTGCTTCTACTATTGTTTTGAGCAAGATGGCGAGACCCTGCACAGTATCGTGGCCGAGGTTACCAATACCCCTTGGGGCCAACGCTATTGCTATGTATTGGCTGAGAAGCAGAGCGGACAGCAGCGGAATTCCACAGGCGAGACGGTGACAGAGCATCACTTGTATCATACCGCCAAGCGGTTTACCGTCTCGCCCTTTATGCCGTTGGATATGGACTATCAGTTTGAGTTCTCACTGCCCGGAGAACAGTTACTGGTTAAAATGGAGAACCACCGTCAGGGGGAAAAAGTCTTCGACGTGGAATTGCTTCTGGAGTCCCAGGCAATTAATTCATCAAATCTCGCTAAACATCTATTGAAAATACCGCTGATGACTGCCAAGGTAACGGCTGCCATATACTGGCAAGCTGCAAAGATCTGGTTCAAAGGTGTTCCCTTTCTCGGTCATGCGGGCGAAAAACATCAATAATAAACCGTGAATACTGGAAATTTAGTATGAACAAACACAGTTCCACACAGCAAGCGGCCTCTCAACCTCGCTGGATCGATCGTCTGGCTCGACGGGGAATAATGAGCCGTCTCCGACAGATAACCTGGGGACAGTTGTGCATTGAAGATGGCGATGGCAAACACAGCTTTGGCGATCAGCCAGTGGATGGCGCTCCAAGGGTTGAGATACAGGTGCTGGATCAGCGCTTTTACTCTGAGTTGGCATTTGGTGGCACATTAGCTGCTGGAGAGGCGTATATACAGGGTTATTGGACCTGCAGTCACCTGACTGATTTGGTGCGTTTAATGGTGCGCAATCGCCATATTTTAGATCGAGTCGAGGGCAGTTTAACCAAGTTTAAGTCACCCCTAAGACGTCTCGCCCACTGGCTAAACCGCAATACGCAGGTTGGCAGTAGGCGCAATATCGAAGCCCATTACGATCTGGGCAATGAAATGTTTGAAACCTTTCTCGATCCCAGCATGATGTACTCCAGTGGCTACTATCCGGCAGATGACGCAACATTGGATCAGGCAGCTGTGGCCAAGCTTAAGCGTATCTGCGACAAACTGCAGCTGAGTAGTGAGGATCATGTGATTGAGATTGGCAGCGGTTGGGGCGGGTTTGCCGTCTACGCGGCTACGCACTACGGCTGTAGGGTAACGACCACTACCATCTCCAAGCAGCAGCATGCCTTGGCGCAACAGCGAATTAAGGACGCTGGTCTGGAGGACAAAATTACCCTGCTTTTGCAGGACTACCGCAATCTTCAGGGTCATTACGACAAATTGGTGTCTATCGAAATGATCGAGGCAGTGGGACACCAGTATCTAGATACTTACTTTGCCAAGTGCAGTTCACTGCTCAAGCCAGATGGCATTATGTTGATTCAGGCGATCACCATCGCCGATCAAAACTATGATCGCGCCATCAAGTCAGTGGATTTTATTCAGCGTTTTATCTTCCCCGGTGGTTTTATTCCCTCGGTCAGTGCGATTGCCGATTCAATTAAAAAGGCCACAGATATGCGCTTGTTTCATCTCGAAGATATAGGTCCCCACTATGCGACGACGTTAGAACATTGGCGTCAGCGATTCTTTGACAATATTGAGCAGATCAAGGCCCTGGGTTATTCGGAGCAGTTTGTGCGTATGTGGGAGTTCTATCTGTGCTATAGCGAAGGGGGGTTTTTGGAGCGCGTCCTGGGTGATGCGCAGTTGGTATTTATCAAGCCGCAAAATCGTATCGATTGGCGCCGTTCAGCAAACGAGCTATAGCCTATCGACTCAATCTACAGCGAGTGAAATTGTTTCGACAACTACCCTCCTCTATAATCGCAAGTCTCGATAATAATAATTAACACTTATGAATAGACTACCCATAACAACATGTTTCTGTGCGCTCTGCGTGCTGATGCTCAATGCCTGTGGTCGCGATCCGCTTCCAGAGGTCTGTCTGACGGCTGCTGTGGCTGATCAAACTGTTCCTATCCAGGGCGGCCAGTTCAAATTTGGCGATCAGCGCTTCTACAGCGATGAGGGGCCGGTTAAAGTTGTTCAGGTGGATGATTTTAATATGGATAAAACTGAGGTCACCAACCGCCAGTTTAGGGCTTTTGTTGAAGCCACAGGTTACATTACCGATGCCGAACGCGGCTTGTCCGAACAGCAATTTCCCAATGTGCCGGCCGAATTTAGAGTGCCTGGATCCATGGTATTTATCGCACCGGAAGACGGAGTGGCCAGTTCTCCTGCAGCTTGGTGGCAGTTTGTGCCCGGGGCTAGCTGGCAACATCCCCAGGGTCCCGAAAGTACAATAGAAGGTAAAGACGCCCATCCTGTTGTGCAGGTCACCCATGCCGATGCCACAGCTTATGCCAAATGGCTGGGACGCAGGCTGCCCACTGAGGCGCAGTGGGAGTACGCCGCTCGCGGGGGATTGGACGGGGCATCCTATGCTTGGGGAGAGGAGAGTCCTCACGCTGGCAAGTCTAAGGCCAATACCTGGCAGGGACTATTCCCCTACCAAAATATGGCGCAGGACGGCTTTGCCGGCAGTGCGCCAGTGGGCTGCTATGCGCCCAATGGCTATGGTCTGTACGACACTACCGGTAATGTCTGGGAGTTGACTGATAGCCCCTATGGTCCAGATCGCAAGCGTGACTACGGTGAAGCTGGCTATGATCCTCAGCAACCGGGGATCACAGTAAAGACCCTTAAAGGGGGTTCTTTTCTCTGTTCGGATAACTACTGTCAGCGGTTTAGACCCGCGGCGCGCCAAGCTCAGGATATCACCCTCGCTTCCTCCCATATTGGCTTTCGCACAGTGGCTAACTGAATTCGCGTCTGGGAATTGGTAAACAGTCACCGCCCGTGAGTTTGTTTAGTAGGGCGATAGAAATATAGATCACTTCCGCCCAAATAGTTAAAACCGGGCTAGGCCCGATGGGTTGATCCCTGCAGTGCTGATACCGCCAGTTGTTTCAAGAGGCTATTCAGTTCGGTCGAGCAAATTATCTAAATCTGTATGTGCGCACTACCTAGATAATAAAAAACGCCATTTTTGACAACTTAACTCAAGTTTAGCCCTAGTTGGTCGCAAAATGGGCTATTTATTCAGAGATTGGTTGGTGAAATTGGCTAAAATACCCGACGTTTTTTTCGGCTGGTAGGTTTATTTATATGGGAGCCTATCAATATTTGAATAATCATATAGTGCCTTTGACTTAGTGCGCCTAAATCTCAACACTGCTGACAGTTTCAACTAGGCTATTCTATGAATCCAAGACCTGTGCATATTGGCAAACAGCTCAGACAGTCCGCTGATGTCGAGGTTAGTGGCCGTTATATCAAAATAGACAATGAAGTTTTCTATCAGATTGGTAACTTTGATCATATGGATGATTTCTTTATTAGTCTGGTCAGCGACTCTAACCATTGGATGTTTATCTCTACCCGTGGCGGCTTAACAGCCGGCAGAGTCAATTCAGAGAGCGCACTGTTTCCCTACTACTCGGACGATAAGATTAGTGATGGATCTTCCCACACCGGAAGTCGAACCCTGTTACTAGTGACAGTCGAAGACAGATGTTCTCTATGGGAACCTTTCTCTGAACAGTATGCTGGCCTTTACCGCACAACTCGCAATCTGTACAAAAATGTCTATGGCGACAAGCTTATTTTTGAAGAGATCAACCACGATCTTTCATTGACCTTCCGCTACACATGGCGCACTTCCGATCAATATGGGTTCGTTAAGACCTCAACCCTGACCAACCATAGTGCAGCAGAGGTGGTGGTGGAAATCCTTGATGGTATTGAAAATCTGTTGCCCTATGGCGTTGAGTCGGCGGTCCAGAACTCTCTGAGCTGTCTGGTGGATGCCTACAAAAAAAACGAATTGGAGGTAGAGACCGGGCTGGGGTTGTTCAGTATGAGCTCAATCCTTGTAGATCGTGCAGAGCCCAGTGAAGCGCTGTCGGTCACTACGGTATGGTCGGTAGGCCTGCCCGATGCCAAAAGACTTATCTCCTCAATCCAGCTGGAGCAGTTCCGAAGTGGCATGCAGTTGCAGCAGGAAGTTGATATCCGCGGTCGGCGCGGCGCCTATTTCATCAATGCTCAGATCCCTATGGCCCCGCAGCAAGAGAGAACCTGGAGTATTGTCGCCGATGTCAATCAGGGACCGGCTCAGGTACGAGATCTGATTCACTATCTGAAAACCGCCAAGACCATTGGCGATGATCTTGAAAATGATATAGCCATCGGATCGCAAAATTTGGCGCGGATTGTCGGCATCGCCGATGGCTTGCAGGTCACCGAAGATAAGTTAAGTGCCAACCATCACTTCTCCAATGTGTTGTTTAATGTGATGCGCGGCGGCCTGTTTGTAGATAATTACACAGTCTGCAAAGAGGATCTAATTGGCTTTGTTAAGGGCTTTAACCGCAGTGTCTACCAGCGATTTGAAGGGTTTTTCCAAGGGCTTGATGACGCTATCCATTACGGCGATTTAATCCGTGCGGCATCTGCCACAGCAGATGCCGATCTGCAACGCCTGTGCTATGAGTATCTGCCGCTAACTTTTAGCCGTCGCCATGGTGACCCATCGCGACCCTGGAATAAATTCAATATCGAAGTCAAAAAACAGGATGGATCCCAGCTGCTGAATTTCGAGGGCAATTGGCGCGATATTTTTCAAAATTGGGAGGCCTTGAGTCTTTCGATCCCCAATTATGTTGAAAGTATTATCAGTAAATTTGTCAATGCCTCAACAGCGGATGGCTACAACCCCTACCGAATTACCAAGGCAGGTATAGACTGGGAAAAGCCCGAACCCAATGATCCCTGGGCCAATATCGGCTACTGGGGCGATCATCAGATTATTTATCTGTTAAAGTTCCTGGAGCTATCGAATAATTATCATCCAGGTATTTTGCGTCAGTTCCTGACCGCTGACCTGTTCTGCTATGCCAATGTGCCCTACCGAATCAAACCCTATCAACAGTTGCTCAAAGACCCCCATGACACGATTGTATTTGATGAAAAAGCAGAGCAATTGATCCAGCAGCGAGTCAGTGAGGTGGGTGCCGATGGACGATTGCTGTGGGATCAGAAAGGGGCTGTCTACCATGTCAATCTCACCGAGAAACTGTTGGCAGCCGTGCTCAGTAAGCTGTCAAATTTTATCCCTGAAGCGGGTATTTGGATGAACACCCAGCGCCCAGAGTGGAACGATGCCAACAATGCTCTGGTTGGCTATGGCGTCTCCATGGTCACACTCTACTATACGCGTCGCTACCAGCAGTATTTGCTGGAACTGTTTTCCGGCGTTGAATTTGAGCAGCTAGAATTATCCCCTGAAATCGCTGATTTCCTTGAGGCGATCAACCAAACTTTTCAAGATAACCGCCAGTTGCTTGCCGGAAAATTTACCGATGCACAGCGCAAGTGCCTGTTGGATGATCTGGGCCAGGCCGGGTGTCAGTTCCGTCAATCCATCTACCAACATGGATTCTCTGGCAAGCGGCGGTCGCTTAAAACCGCAGATCTGTTGGCATTTTTGAATCTATCCCTAGAGTATATAGATCACAGCATCGACGCCAATCGCCGCGCGGATGGTCTCTATCACGCCTACAATTTAATGACCGCCACCGACCAGGGGGTTGAAATTACCCACCTGTATGAAATGTTAGAGGGACAGGTTGCAGTTCTCAGTTCTGGCTATTTAAGCCCCGAACAGGCCCTCGAGGTGTTGACTGCCCTAAAACAGTCGGATATCTACACTGCGCGCCAGCACTCTTACCTGCTTTATCCAGACCGTGAACTCACGCGGTTTATGGATAAAAATACCATACCCAAGGCGCAATTTGAGCGCTCTGAATTACTGCAAGCATTGATATCCAATGGCGACCACTCTCTCGTGGAAGCCGATGCTCAAGGGGGGCACTATTTTAATGGTTCCCTAAACAATATAGAGGGTGCTAGAGCCGTACTGCGAACTCTGGCCGATAAGGGCTATGGAGATCTGGTGACACAGGAGCAATCGCTGATAGAAGAAATCTTTGAAACGGTCTTCAATCACCATCAGTTTACCGGTCGCTCCGGTGGCATGTATGCCTACGAGGGACTGGGATCTATCTACTGGCACATGGTTTCTAAGTTATTACTAGCCGCGCTGGAAAACTTCCGCAAGGGTTTGGAGACGGCAACCGACCCGGTGATTATGGGTAAGTTAGCCGACTGTTACTTTGATATTCGCGCCGGCATTGGTTTCAATAAAACGCCAGATAATTACGGCGCTTTCCCCACTGATCCCTATTCCCATACCCCGGGATTTGCCGGTGCTAAACAGCCGGGCATGACTGGGCAGGTCAAAGAGGAAGTAATTACCCGGTTGATGGAATTGGGTGTGCTGGTTGATGCAGGCTGTATCAGCTTTAAACCGTTTATTTTGCGAAAATCAGAGTTTTTGTCACAACCGGATACGCTGACTTACTTTGCTGTTGATGGCAGATCTCAGAGTCTGCCGCTGGACATTGATCAATTGGGCTTTACCTACTGCCAGGTTCCAGTCATTTACCACCTGGCAAAACAGACGTCGATTAAACTGAGTTTTGCCAATGGCGACACGACTGAAATCGCCGGCAATCAACTCGATCCGGAAATTTCTATGCAGATCTTTGATAAACAGGGCACTGTAGTGAAAATCGAGGTTGGTCTCGAGCCTGGATTGGAATAGCGATTAACCTTGAGATCTCTAACAGACTGACAGTGTCGCTACCTTAACAGGAGCCTTTTCTGGGTGGTATAAAACCGATCTAACTGGTCGGCAACTGACCGCGGCGTGCCTCTAGTTGGGCTCTGATTTCATTGGCGCGCTGTTCATCGAGATCGTAATTTCGCATCACCAAGATAGCGATCAGCGTGCCAATACTGGGAATGGCAATATAGCTGAGACGCAATAATTTCAGGGTCTCTTCACTCTGAACAGCGACGCTTTGATCGAATCCAATAAGGCTCAAAATCAATCCGCTGGCACCACCGGCAAAGGCGGCGCCAAACTTGACCATCCACCAGTAGATAGCACCAAAAGTGCCTTCGCGGCGCTCGCCGGTTTGCAGCTCATCGAGGTCGCAGATATCGGCAGTCATCGACATCATAATGGTGAACAGTCCGCCGATCCCGAAGGCAAACAGCGGTAGCGGCAATAGCATTAGCCAGGGGTGTTCGGGGGAGAAACCCCACCAAAACAGAATGTAGCCAAACAGCGAGACCGATTGGGTATACAGAAAGGTGGTCTTCTTGCCGTATTTCTGTGCGCAGTGATTGACTATGGGAATCACCAAAAAACAGGTGCAGAGTGCACCCACAGAACCAAATAGAGTCGGCCACACACCCGCTTGGGCGGTGTCGCCACCGTTCATATAGTAGACCACGATAAACCATGAAAAAGCGGCCACAGTTTGGAAGGCATTAAAAATTAAAAAGGTGGCGATACAGATTTTTTGAAAGGGCTTGTTGCGCAGAGTAATCAAAATGCCGCGTCCAAAGTCTGTCATGGTCTCGCGCAGGTTGCCAGTCTCCACCACCGTTTGTTGGTCGCCGGTATTATTAAAAGTGCAAAACAGCGCAGGCACCAGTGCCAGCAGCATACAGATGCCCCCTACCCACAGTGATAGGGTTCTCGCGCCCTCCGCCGCTGAAGCGAACCACTCTGGATCATACAGGATAACCCAAAACCAGGGGGCGATAACCCAGGCCCACTGTCCTATCCATTGGGCCACAGCCATCAGCCGGGTGCGCTCGTGGTAGTCAGAGCTCATCTCATAGCCCATGGCTACATAGGGTACGCCAAAGATTGTCATTCCCAGCCAAAAGATACAGCACCAGGCGAGAAAGTAATAAAAGTTGTACATCTCGGCGTTTTCTGCCGACAACTGCCACATCATGACAAATGACAGGCCGGCTATTATCGCGCCGATAAACACATAGGGTCTGCGTTTTCCCCAGCGCGAGCTAGTGTGATCCGAGATATAACCCATCAGCGGATCGGTGATGGCATCGATCACTTTGGGAATAAAGAAAATCAGCGACCAGAGAATTGGACTCATACCCAGACCCTGTACCAGAACCACCATAAAGATACCCAGCGCCGCGGGAAACATCTGGTTGGCCAACATGCCGATACCAAAGGCAATTTTTTGACTGAGGGGTATACTATTTTGTGTAGCTATCGGTGCAGTAGTAGGATTCATGGGATTAATGTCGTGGTTATTATTATGCTCAACAACCTTCGAGGCAGACCCCTGCAGGAAGGTATGAATATGCTTATAAGTATAGGCTAGAGCCCTTAGCCCGTCCTCAGGGATTCGATTAAAACGGGGATATTTGCGGTGGCCGAGCCGTCGTAGCAGTCATCAATATAGCCAAAAAGGCGTTATTCGCCGGTATTTTCACTTTGGAAAAGATTTTGCGTGTACAAAAATAAAAGCATTATTTCATTGAGGGGTTGATCGCAAAACAAGCACCCTTGAACCTGTTATTGGTAGGCAACTCAATGATCGAGAAATATAATCTTTAGCAACTGTATTTGCGCTTCGTGGGAGTATTATTGTGGTGAAAGTTAGACAGCTTTGTGCATTGGCTCTGCTGGCATTGCTGGTCGCAGCCTGTGGACAGTCATTGCAGGCGTCGGAGGCTAAATCAAGTCCATCGGCTGAGGAAATTTTTGGCAACCCGGATTACCCAGCAATGGCCTATGGGGGCTATCGCGGCAGCAGTCGCGATCAGGTGCCAACGGTAGACCAATTAAAAGAAGATATGAAAATCTTGGACGCAATGGGTATCAAGCTATTGCGAACCTACAATACCTCTCACTACCCCCATGCTGAACGACTCCTAGAGGCCATACAGCAGCTCAGGGATGAGAATCCAGACTTCGAGATGTATATCATGTTGGGTGCCTGGATAGAATCCGAGAATGCCTGGACTGACAACGCCAATCATCACAGAGGTCACAAGAAAAATAATACCATTGAGGTGGAGACTGCCGTGGCTATGGCCAACCAGTACCCAGATATTGTCAAAGCTATTGCCGTGGGCAATGAAGCCATGGTTCAGTGGGCGGTGAAGTATTTTGTCTACCCGAAAATTATCCTTAAATGGGTAAATTATCTGCAGAAGCTTAAAAGAGCCGGTAAATTGCCCAAAGGTGTTTGGATTACCAGTTCAGATAACTACGAATCATGGGGCGGCGGCTCCAAAATCTATCACACCCCCGAACTTGCAGCACTGGTGAAGGCGGTCGACTTTGTCTCACTGCACACCTACGGTTATCACGATTCCCACTACAACCCGGATTTTTGGCGCGTACCCAGTGATCAGGAGTCGCTATCTGATCAAGAGATTATTGAAGCGGCAATGGATCGCGCGGTTGGCCATGCCAAATCTCAGTATCAGGCGGTAGTCGATTATATTCAAGGTCTCGGTCTCGACAGGCCGGCCCATATTGGCGAGAGCGGCTGGGCATCTATAGCGGCTATAGACTACGGTCCCACTGGTTCCAAGGCCTCCGATGAGCTCAAACAGCGATTGTTCCATAACAAAATGCGCGCCTGGACCGACACTGCCGGTATTGCTTTTTTCTTCTTTGAGGCCTTTGATGAGCGATGGAAAGATCCGAGTTCCGCCGGGGGCTCGGAGAATAATTTCGGTTTGATCAAACTGAATAATCAGGCCAAATATACGCTGTGGGATTTAGTCGATAAGGGGGCATTTGACGGATTAACCCGCGATGGTAAGCCAATTACCAAGACCTACGGTGGAGAGTTGAAAAATCTGATGGCCGATGTGGAACTGCCGCCCTTTAAGAGTGAGGCCGGCATGCGCAGCATTACCACCAGCAATCCACAGTTGGTTCCCGGTAAGCCGATTGCCGAAGATAACTATATTGTAGTGCATAAATCACTGGATCCCGACCGTAACGCTGGGATGACCTATCCAAGCAACAGCCTAAAGTTGATTCCCTGGGAGGGAACATCGACCATTGAAATCAGCCCTCAGGGAGTCATTGAGGTGGTCACGCGATTGGGCAATTGGTGGGGCTGTGGTTTACAGCTGCAAAGTGATCGTGGCGATAATTTAAGCGGCTTTGAAGACGGTTATATCCACTTTGATATTCGCGGTGATTCCCAGGTTACCTTCAACATTGGCTTCCAAACGGGTTTCTTTCTAGCGGGCAACCTAGTTAACAACTTTGTCACCTTTGGGCCAAAGACCAAAAATAAACTGTCTCACAAATGGATGAGGTATTCATTCCCACTGTCTGCGCTCAATCGCGGTGCCGATCTAACCGATGTTACCAGTCCCCTGTATTTGTGGAGTGATGTACCATCCGATCTGCAGCATATCTACATAAAAAATATCTATTTTTCCAAGCAGTGATGCACTGTGCAGCGGTTATCCGCTGCACGCTTTGCAGATAAAGCGAGGAATCTGAACAGTGCAGTACTCAGTAAATAGACTATGGCTATCAGCAATCGGCTTCTCAAGTACTTCAACCGCAAAAAATCGGCATCCACCGACAAGCATCGCACGCGGTTCAGAAATGATATCTGCAATCATTGGGATTTAGACTACCTGTCCCTAGATGAGTTGGAGCAGCGTCTAAAAGATACACAGGTTGAGACCACTATCGTGCGCAAAAAGAAAGACCAGCAATAGCACCTTTTAGCCTGCGTACTTTTTTAACCTAAGCACTCTATGTGGCGCCTTGGTCCAATATGGCCTCCATCTCATCCATAATTTTATTCATACGGCTAACTAGCGCCCGGTAGGGAGCAGGGGTCGCCATATCAATACCGGCCCGTTTCATCAGCTGATAGGGATAGTCAGAGCCACCTGCCTTTAACAAATTGATAAAGTCCTGTTGTGCGCCGCTGTCACCGCTGCCGATTTTATCCGCCAGTTCCGTGGCCGCTGCAATTGAGGTGGCGTATTGAAAGACATAAAAATCGTAGTAAAAGTGGGGAATAAATGCCCATTCGATTCCGTATAGGTCATCAATAGTCACTACGCCCTGATCATGGCCGTGGTAGCGTTTTAGCAGTTCCAAATAGATATTACTGAGTTTGGCGCCAGTCAGCACATTACCGGTTTCCACTTCTTGATTAATGGCCAGTTCAAACTCGGCGAACATGGTCTGTCTAAAGAAGGTCCCGCGCAGTGCCTCCAGACCGGTGCCCAGATAAAACAGCTTTTCCTCGGCGGTTTTGGCCTCACGAACAACCAGATCTTGCAACAGCATTTCATTCATAATTGATGCGGTTTCTGCGATAAAGGTGGCGTAGCGCGCGGTCTCCCAGGGCTGGGCTTTATTGGCCAACACCGAGTGCACCGCGTGGCCGTATTCATGGGCAAAGGTTGAGGCGCTCTGGTAGTCATCGTTGTGATTTAACAGTACATAGGGGTGCACATCGTAGGCCCAGCCGGACATATAGGCCCCCGAACGCTTGCCCGGTGATGGGTAGACATGCATCCAGCGGCCCTCTACCCCCTGATCATAGGCTGCCAAATACTCCGCTCCCAGGGGTTGAAGTGCCCGCCGAGTGATGGCGATTGACTCCTCGATGCTGTAGGGTTTGTCGAGATTTACCAGTGGTGGATAGATATCGTAATAGCGCATCTCATCATCGATACCCAGCATTCGCTTGCGCAATTTAAAGTAGCGGTGCAAGGTTGGCAGAGCGCGGTTCACCTCGGCAACCAGGGTGTGGTAGACCTCTGGTGGCATATGATCATCGAATAGGGCGCGACTCACCGAGCTATCGTAGCTGCGCACCTCAGTTCGAAATACCAAGCCCTGAATATGGTTGTTGATAATCGCGCCCAGCGTGGCTTCAAAGTCCTTCCACACCGTCCAGAAGGTGTCGAAAACCATTTTTCGATCTTCTCGCACCGGTGCCTGACGGCCGGCTGAATAGCCAGCCTGACTGAGACGCAGGGTTTTCCCATCGGATAGGGTGACCTCTGGCCAGGGCATATTGGCGTTGGCAAGAATTGAATAGATGGCGTCAGGGCCGCCGGTTAACTGCGCAGTCTTGGCCAGCACCGCCTCAATCTCGCCACTCAGGGTATGAGGTGCTTGGCGCAGCGTATTTTCGATGCCAAAGCGATGCTTCTCAAGACCGGGTTCAGCAGCCAGGAACTGCTGAATTTTACGCTCGCCGATAGCTAGCAATTCGGGGCTATACCAGCTGATCGCCGAGCCGAAATCGGTAAACAGGCGCCGGGCTAACTGGCTGCGCTCTTCATTTTCGGCAATACGGGTATCCTCATCCGCCATCAGGTTGGCGTAGACATAAACTCGAGCTACCTCTTTATAGACCTGAGAGATTTGATCTGAGGCTTTGAGTAGGGATTGCGGCCCCTGCCCCAGGGTGCCCTGGAGGGCTTTCAATTCCTCGATATGCTTTGCTGCCTCTGATCTGGCTGCCTCCCAGGCATCCAGATTGGCAAATAGGTCGCTAAGGTCCCATAGGTATTTTTCTGCTACTTGGATATTGTCAGGTGCGGTATCCACGCTGGGCGAGTTGCCCGACTGCTCGCAGCTAAGGGTGAAGCTCAGTATCCACACAAGGAGAAATAATTTAATTTTCATGGGCTATGTCTCTAATCTTGTCAACGATAGAAATGGTCAATGTCCCTATTTGGACACTGCCGGAACTGTGTAGCAGTATAAGCCATCCGTTATAAGTATGTGATGCAAATCCTATTCAGACAAGGGTGCAGAAATTTGCTAGCTTTGCGGAGTTACAGTAGATTGTTCACAGCCGATAATTGGATTTTGCCAATGAAAGTGAATTTAATTGCTAGGGCTCTAATTTTGAGTCTGTTTACTTCCCCTGCCTTTGCCTGGTGGGATGATGAACATCGCACCATTGCTGTTATTGCTGAGCATCACCTCTCTACAGAAACGCGAAAACAGCTTGAGCAGTTGGTGGGAGACAGCAGTTTGGTAGAGCTTTCTCTGTGGGCAGACAGTATTAAATCCGATAAGCAATGGGCGCATACCAAACCCTGGCACTATATCAATTTGGACAGAATTAATTTCGATAGCATCGATGCTATCCGAGCGTTTAAACCTGCTGATGGCGGTGATATTTTATGGGCGCTGGAACATTTTTATGCGCAGCTTGCCAACCCCGAACTGCCCGTGGAGGTGCGTCGTCAAGCGCTGGGCTTCTTTATGCATTTTGTCGCCGATGTCCACCAACCTCTGCATGTGGGTAGTCGTAAAGACCGCGGCGGCAATAGGGTGAGAGTGACTGTCAGTTGGTTTGGAGCAGCTACAAAATACAATTTACATCAGGTTTGGGATGGCCTACTTACTGGTATCAGGGGTTCTCCCGATAAGTATGCCCAACAGTTAGATACGGCAACAGACAGTCAAATTCGCCGGTGGCAGCAGGCTAGCTTTAAAGACTGGATGGTGGAATCCCATCAACTGCTCGATCAGGTGTACAGTTTTGGTGCCGCCAATCAACATGCCAAGTCACCCGAGTTGGATGATCAGTATCTAAATGCCAACAGACCCATTGCTGAGCGTCGTCTGTTACAGGCGGGGATTCGTCTGGCGCACTATCTGGATAAGGCTGTCTCACAGTGAGTCAGAAGTTCAATCCCCAGGTTTTTTTATTTGGGCAGAACGCTTGCCTGATAGTGCTCTGAAGTACCCCAAATTTGTTGGGCCAGCTGCGCTATGTCGCAGCGATTGGGGTTCAGTATCCAATCGGCCAGTGGTTGGGCCACCTGAGGGTAATTCATAGGTGTCTGTGAGGGTAATTGAAGCCACTGCTCGAGAATTTTCTGGTCGAGTCTTTGCATAGACTGCGCTCTTCCCAGCTGTTCAAGGGCAACGACATTACACAGCTGTTCATACTGGCCCGTCAGGGGTTTGACCAAGAGTTTTTTGCCCAGTTGCAGCGCCTCACTGGAGAGTTCAAAGCCAGCGTTGCAGATCACGCCAGCGCAGTGGTTGAGTTGGTTGTGGAACTCTTGGTGGGACAGGGGATTAACCTGTATATGCCCCTTGCAAATCCGCTTCTCCACCTTGGCAAAAATTTGAAATTGATAGTCCGTGAAAGGGGAGACAAACTGGATAATCTCGTTCAGATCTTCAAATCCCATATAGACAACAATAGTTTTGTCGTCGCTAGTTGGCTGTTCGGTACCGCTGATCAGTGGTGGCAGCACCGGCTGATCGAAGTGATGGTAGTGAAACCCCACGCTGATCTTACAGGGCGAAAACAGTTTCATCGCGAGCTTCGACGCCCAGTGTCCTCTGGCTTTTGGTACCCGGTACTCAAAGGCACTCTGATGGCTCAGGGCGATGCAGGGCACGCCCTGCAGTTTTGCGCTCCAGGTGGTGACCGGCTCAAAGTCGGAGATCACTAGATCATAGTCACTGAGATCCAAGCGGCGGACATCACTTATAAAGCGCCATAAATTATTCTTGGTTAGGGTCTTAAGCAGTTGTAAGCGGCCCCGTTGATAGAATAGGGTCAGGCCCTTAAACAGACGGTAATCCCCAAAGGGATGCATATCAAAAAAGTCTTCTCTTTGGCGTCCGGAAAACACAAAGTCTATTTCAACACCGTTTCTTTTTAGCGCAGGCAGTAGTGCTCTGGTTCTCGACAGGTGCCCATTGCCAGTTCCCTGTACGCCATAGAGGATCTTCATGCAGATGATCTAGGTGAGGATAGCGATAGAAAGGTTAGCACAACCTAGACCTAGCAGTGCGCCTACCGCGATATCAGTGGGATAGTGTACACCCAGGAATACTCTTGAAAACCCAATGAGGCTAGCCCAAGCGTAGGCCAGTATGGCTAAACTGGGAAAGAAACTACTAACAGCTGCAGCCATAACAAAGGCGGCGGCAGTGTGGCCAGAGGGCATACTAAATTCATCTGACGGCTTGACGGCACAATGGCAAAAGGACAGCGCATCGAAGGGGCGGGTGCGTTTGAGAAATTGCTTGAGACAGACAAAGCTGGGTATCTCAAACA
>Ga0213866_10001645_pt1 | contig 16398 bp, 16 predicted proteins | sample PICome_11_FD_160079 | JGI IMG/M metagenome (GOLD analysis project Ga0213866, IMG submission 160079) | Coastal seawater microbial communities near Pivers Island, North Carolina, United States - PICO284 | ecosystem: Environmental > Aquatic > Marine > Coastal | place: USA: North Carolina...
CCGCAGGCGTTCGACGTCACCCGGTCGCCCAACCACCACCTGTCGTTCGGGATCGCCACCCACTTCTGCCTGGGCGTGCACCTCGCCCGCCTCGAAGGACGGGTCTTCTTCGAAGAGGTGCTCGGCCGGTGGGCGAGCATCGAACTCAACGGCGAGCCCCGCCATCAGCAGTCCAACCTCAACAACTCCCTGAAGTCGCTGCCGGTCCGAGTGGCCTGATGGAGGTCGCGCCCCCCGGCTACTACCCCGCGCAGGGCGACCCTCCCGGCACCGTCCGCTACTGGGACGGGGTTCAATGGTCGGCCGACCCCATGCTCCCGCCCCCGGGCTACGACCCGAACCAACGGCCGGGCGACGAACGCTTCGCCACCGTCTGGGTGCGGATCGGGGCACTGCTGATCGACGGGCTCATCGGTGGGCTGATCAGTCTCGCCTTCATGATTCCGTACCTGATCGATGTGTTCGAGGACGTCGACGCCGGCGGCGACGGCTCGGGCGTCGCCCTCCCCGGTTACTTCTACGTCCTCGGCCTCGGCTTTTCTGTGGCCTGGATGTTGTGTGTGGCATTTCTCGGCGGCACCCCGGGCAAGCTCATGCTCGGACTCCGGGTGACGCTGGCCGACGGTCGAACGACCCCTCCCGGACTCCGTCCTGCCGTGCTGCGCTCGCTGCCGGGCCTGGCCGGGATCGTCCCGCTCGTCGGCCCGCTCGTCGGGATTGGTTTCGCGGTCGCCAGCCTCGTGATGGTGAACACGGACCCCGAGCGCCGCAGCGCCTACGATCGCATCGCCGGCACGCGGGTCGTGCGCAAGCGCCACCTCTGACCCGGCTCACCGCCACGACCCCAGCGAGGACCCATGACCTCCCCCACCTCCGACCCTTCCGGCAACATCGCCCCGGGCTACTACCACGCCGAGGGTGACCCCGCGGGCACCGTTCGCCAGTGGGACGGCACCCAATGGGTCGGTGGCCCGATGCCCGCCCCGCCCGGCGCCACCCACGCACCGTTGCGATCCCAGGACCACTTCGGCAGCGTCGGGATCCGAATCGGCGCCGCGATTCTCGACGTCATCATCAGCATCGTGATCGCGATCGCGATCGCGGTGCCCCTGGTCGCGGCCGACGTCATCGACGGCGCCGGCGACGCCACGTCGAGCACCGCCGTCAACGCAGGAACCATCCTCGCGAGCCTCGCCTTCATCGTCATCCAGGTCGTGTTGATCCGCCAGTTCGGAGGCACGCCAGGCAAGCTCATCGTCGGCCTCCGAATCACGGAGGCCGACGGCGTCACCACCCCGCCCTCGTGGCGACACGCCGCCATGCGGGTGATCCCGTTCGCGATCCTCACCCAGATTCCGCTTCTCGGGATCCTGGCCTCGCTGACGATCCTGGTGCTCTGCCTGGTGTGGGTGAGCAGCGACGCCGAGCGTCGGAGCCCCTACGACCGGATCGGCGACACCCGCGTCGTCTACAAGAACCGCCTGTAGGCCGATGACCCGCTAGCTGTCGCGGGGGGCCTTCAGCCGCTTGACGATGCGGGCCCGCTCGCCGGCGTCGAGCACGGTCTTGCGCATCCGCACGGTCTCCGGGGTCACTTCCACGCACTCGTCGTCGGCCACGGTCTCGAGCGCCTGCTCGAGCGAGAAGAGCCTCGGCGGCGTCAGCCGGATGGTGTCGTCGCTCGACTGGGTGCGGATGTTTGTCTGCTTCTTCTCACGGACGATGTTGACGTCCATGTCTTCGTTGCGGGGGTTCTCGCCGACGATCATCCCCTCGTAGACCTTCACGCCCGGGCCGACGAACAGGGCGGTGCGCTCCTGCAGGGCCGCGATCGCATAGCCGGTCGTCTCCCCGGTGCGGTCGGCGACGATGCTGCCCTTGATGCGGGTGCGGATCTCGCCGGCCCAGGGGATGTAGCCCTCGAACACGTGGTGGAGCATGCCCGTGCCTCTGGTCTCGGTGAGGAACTCGGTCCGGAACCCGATCAGGGCGCGGGCCGGGACGACATAGTCGAGCCGAACCCAGCCGGTGCCGTGGTTGGACATGTCTTCCATCTTCGCCTTGCGCTCACCCAGCAGCTGGGTGACGGCGCCGACGAATTCCTCGGGCACGTCGATGGTGAGGCGCTCGGTCGGCTCGTGGATCGTGCCGTCGATCTCTCGGGTGAGCACCGCGGGCTTGCCGACCGTGAGCTCGAACCCTTCGCGGCGCATGGTCTCGACGAGAATGGCGAGCTGGAGTTCGCCTCGACCCTGGACCTCCCAGGTGTCGGGCCGGTCGGTGTCGATCACCCGGATCGAGACGTTGCCGATCAGCTCGGCATCGAGGCGGGCCTTGATCTGGCGGGCCGTGAGCTTGGTGCCGGAGGCGCCGGCGAGCGGCGAGGTGTTGACGCCGAGGGTCATCGAGAGCGTCGGCTCGTCGACGGTGATCGCGGGGAACGGTCGCGGGTCGGCCGGATCGGCGAGCGTCTCGCCGATCGTGATGTGGTCGATCCCCGACACGCCGATGAGTTCGCCCGGACCCGCCTCGTCGACGTCGACGCGATCGAGCGCCTCGGTGACGGTGAGGGTGCCGACCTTGGCACTGGCGATGGTGCCGTCTTCCTTGCACCAGGCGACAGTCTGGCCCTTGCGGATGGTCCCGTGCTCCACGCGACAGACGGCGATGCGCCCGACGTAGGGCGACGAGTCGAGATTCGTGACCCAGGCCCGCATGGGATGATCCGGATCGTGCAGCGGCGCCGGCACGGTCTCCAGCAGCACGTCGAAGAGGGGCTGCATGTCGGTGCCCGGCACGGCCGGATCGAGGGTGGCCTGGCCCTCGCGGGCGACCGTGTAGACGATCGGGAACTCGATCTGTTCTTCGTCGGCGTCGAGGTCGAGGAACAGCTCGTAGACCTCGTCGACAACATCAGAAATCCGGGCGTCCGGCCGATCGATCTTGTTGATGACCAAAACGACGGGGAGGCGGCGGGCCAAGGCCTTGCGCAGCACGAAACGTGTCTGCGGCAGCGGCCCCTCCGACGCGTCGACGAGCAGCACCACGGCATCGACCATGGTCAGCGCCCGCTCGACCTCGCCGCCGAAGTCGGCGTGGCCCGGGGTGTCGACGATGTTGATCTTCACGTCGCCGAAACGGATCGCCGTGTTCTTCGCGAGGATCGTGATGCCCTTCTCGCGCTCGAGGTCCATCGAGTCCATCACCCGGTCGGTGAGCTCGGCTCCCTCCCGAAAGGCGCCGGCCTGGCGGAGGAGGGCGTCGACCAGCGTGGTCTTGCCATGGTCGACATGGGCGATCATCGCGACGTTGCGAAGCGATTCGACCCGCTGCAACGAGGATGTGGGGGTGGCGGTCACCGCCGGAAGGGTACCGACACATAGGGTGGTCGAGATGCGCCGTGCCCTGCGCCACACCGCCGCCGTGCTGTGCCTCGCACTGGCAGCGGCGGCCTGCGCCGAAGTGTCGCCCGAAGAGCGGGCCCTGCTCGACGACACGCTCGATTCGATCGACATGGGCGACTTCGACCTCGGCGGCAGCGCGGCGCCGGGCGACGACCTCTCGGAGGAGGACTTCGACGAGGACGAGCCGTGGCTCGACGAGTCGGCCGTCGACGAGGCGGCGGTCGACGGGCGCCGCGGCCCCCGGCCCGAGATCACCCAGTTCCGTTGCCCGTTCGATCGCGACGCGACCACGGCGGCGCGGTGCGGAATGCTCGAACTGCCGGGGCGGGGCACGGATCCCGACTTCACGGTCGAGATCTCGTTCGTTCGCTTCTCCGCCACCGGCGACGAGGACGACATCCGACCTGACCCGGTCGTGTACCTCCACGGCGGACCGGGTGGCGCCATCATCGAATCGGCCGACTTCTGGTACGACAGCATCGTTCGTCCCCACATCGAGACCCGCGACGTGATCCTCTACGACCAGCGCGGCGCAGGCCGGTCGTCACCACTGCCGCTGTGTCACGAAACCAGCCTGGCGAGCGATCCGTTCTACAACGAGGTGGCCGGCCACGAGTCGCTCGCCGACGACTTCCTCGACGCCCTGGCGGAGTGCGCCGAACGGATGCGCGAACGCGACGACGTCGACCTGACGGCGTTCGACAGCGCGGCCAACGCCCAGGACCTGGTCGACCTCATGTGGGCGCTCGGCATCGACGAGTACAACCTCCACGGTTCGTCCTACGGCACTCGTCTGGCCCAGACGGTGATGCGAGACGCCCCTGCGGGGGTGCGGTCCCTCGTGCTCTCCGGCGTCTACCCGACCGATGTCAATCTGATGGGGTCGGTCCCGACCTCGCTGGAAGGCGCACTCCAGGTCGTGTTCGACGGCTGCGCGGCATCCGAGAGATGCGCGAAAGCACTGCCGGACCCCTGGGCAAGCCTCGAATCCCTGGTCGAGCGTCTCGACCGCGATCCACTCCCCGTGTCCGTCGCCACCACTGCGACCGGCACGTTCGATCTCGCCTTCGATGGGACCGACCTCCTCAACGGGCTGCACTCCCTGCTCTATGTCGGTTATCAGGCGGCCACGATCCCGGATCTCCTGATCGACTGGCTCGACGGCGACCTCCGTCGGATCGAGCGGCTGGCGCGAGTGAGCGTCTTCGACCACGCCGACGTCATGGTGTTCGTGCTGGTGCAGTGCGCGGACGAAGGCGCCTTCACCACGCCCGAAGCGCTCGACCGTCCCCTCGAGCACGAGTTCCTCCGGGCCGCCGACCTCGCACCCTCGCTCAACGGGACCGATTCGCTCAGGATCTGCGCAGCCTGGGAAACGGGCGAGACTCCCGACCCGATCGAGGACGAACCGGTGACGTGGGACGCACCGACGCTCCTCTTCTCGGGCGCCGCCGACCCGATCACCCCGACCGAATGGGCCCGGCTCCTCGCCGACCGCCTCCCGCGGGGCCGGCTGGTCACCATGGCCGACCTGTCACACGACAGCGACGAGGGCTGGTGTGCCACCTCACTCATCGCCGAATTCGTCGAGCAGCCCGACGTCCTGCTCGACACGAGTTGTGCGGCCTACGCCTCCCACCTCGTCGTCGACGAGCTCGCCGAACGCTTCCGCGAGCCGCTCTCGCTCGGATCGACCTCATCGGACTTCGACGGTGACGGCGAATGGATCGACTACGAGGCGCCGACCTGGGGTTCGGATCGGGTCGACGGCGCCGAGGTCCGGTGGCGGGCCCTCGATCAACTCGACCAGACGGCGCTCATCCTCCTCGACGTCGGTTCGGACTACGAACCCGTCGACCATCTCCCCTTCGGCGGCCGGATCCCCGCGTGGGACCGGGAGGATCGACCCGACGTGCCCTCGGGCTGGACCCGGCACGAGATGGTCACGACGGCGGGCACGCTCGTCCGCTACAGCCACTCACGCAGCGGTGTACGCCTCGTGCTGGTGCTCGAGCCGGGCGAACCGGAGGACCTCGAGCGGCTCGTCCTCGTGCCCACGGCCGCCTCGATCGGCGATGGATCGTGAGCCCGGCAAGACACCTCTGCCGTCTGATCGCCGCCGCCGTGGCCTGGTTCGAGCGGGCCGAGGCCGACGACTCGGAATGCCGCACCCGACTCGTGATCGGCTTGCGAGACCCGGCCATCTCGTTGACCCCGGGCGTGTACGAGACCCCTGCGGTGACCGTCTCGCTCCCCCTACTGGACACCTGGGCCGGCTCCGGTGCCGGCACCTGGTGGCGCGAGGCCGACCCGCTCGACCGCACCAACCTCGACGTCTACGTCTGGGAAGCCACCGACGCCGAGACGGCGCGCAGCCAGATCGTCGACGAGTGGTATCTCGACGACCCGATGCTCTCCTCCACGCAGGTCGACGACCGCATCTGGCTGCGGGCAACCGGTTCCTACGCCGATGGCTCCACGTACGACATCGCCGTCGCCCGGATCGACGGTCACAACATCGCCCTCATCCTCGAGTCGGAGCCGGAGGAAGCCCCGCGCCTCGCCGAGGAAGTGCTGACGCCCGCCATGAGCGGGGTGGGCGTGCGCTGAGGGCCGGTTCGAGGCGACGCCTCGGATGTGAGAGATTCGGACCATGACGGACACCGACGAGACCCCCGCCGAGCCGGACGCGGAGCCCGCTCCGGAGCCGATGATCTCCGACCCGGCGAAGCTCATCCGCCTGGGCACGATGCTCCAGACCCTGATGGCGGAAGTGCGAAACGCCGACACCGACGAAGACAGTCGGCGGCTGCTCGCCCGGATCCACGTCGAGACGATGGAGGAGCTCGGCACGGTGTTGTCGAGCGACCTCATGGCCGAGCTCTCGGAGTTCGCCAGCTGTTGCGACGACGAGGGCGTGCCGACCGAGGCGGAGATCCGTGTGGCCCAGGCGCAGCTCGTCGGATGGCTGCAGGGTCTGCTCCAGGGCCTACAGGCGTCGATGGCCGCCCAGCACGCTTCCGCAGCCCAACAGATGCGTCAACTCGGCGCCGGCCGCGGGCCCGGCGGCCCACCTCCGGGCGCAGCCCCGGGCCGTCCCGGTCTCCCCGACCAGAGCGGCACCTACCTCTGACCCGACCTACGATCCGGCCATGCCCACCGACTCCGACATCATGATCCCCGGCCCCGACGGCGACATCCCGGCCCTGCTCTGCGTTCCCGACGCCGGTTCCGGACCCGGCGTGGTGTTGGTCCAGGAGATCTTCGGGGTCAACGGTTACATCCGCGACGTGGCCGAACGTCTCGCCGGCGAGGGATACGTCGCCCTCGCGCCGCACATGTACTGGCGGATCCAGGCCGACTTCGCCATCGAGGCGACCGGTCCCGACGACCTCCCGGTCGCGTTCGAGGTGGCCGGCCAGCACGACCCGGCCGACGGCGTCGCCGATATCGGCGCGGCCCTCGCGCACCTCGCCGAACGACCCGAGGTCGACGGGCCCGTCGGTGTGATGGGGTTCTGCTTCGGCGGCTCGATGGCCTATCTGGCGGCTGCAGCCCACGATCCGGCGTGCGCCGTGTCCTATTACGGCTCGATGATCGGCGCGAACCTCGACCAGGCCGCCGCGATCGACTGCCCGATCCAGTTCCACTTCGGGAGCGACGATCCGTTCCTCCCCAACGAAGACGTGGCCGGTCTCCGGGAGGCCACGGCCGGCATGGGCAACGTCGAGATACACGTGGCCGAGGGCGCGGGCCACGCGTTCGACAACCATCGCAATCCGATGTTCTCCGACCCCGAAGCAGCGGCCACGGCGTGGGCGAGCACGTCGGCGTTTCTCGCCGCCCACCTCAAGGGCTGACCGGCACCACGCGTCCCCGTGCTCAGCCCGGTCGCCGAGCCCGGAGAGAGAACATCAACGGGATCTCGGGCCGATCGCCGGGCATGAACCAGACGCCGGGTTCACGCTCCTCGAGGAACGGCCCGCAACGGGTGGAACTCGGACAGGTAGAGCTGCCCGTCCGGCCGACCGAGTTCCCACATCACGCCCGCCCAGCGTGTCATGTCGGGGAGCCAGCACCGGGCGCCCTTGCCCGTGTAGACGAGGTCGAACGTCCGGCCATCGACGGCCGCGACACTGTCGTGGACGTCGCTCGTGGTCCACCAGGCCAGGTTCGGCTCACGCCATCTCTCCACGCCGGTCATGGGGCGCCCACTGCGGCACAACTACGGTCGCAGCGTGCCCGAAGTCGAACGCCGGATCGTCACCTGGAACGTGAACTCCATCCGGGTTCGCGCCGACCAGGTGATCGCGTGGGCCGATGCCAACGACGCCGACGTGCTCCTGCTCCAGGAGACGAAGTGTGGCGACGGGGATTTCCCGTTCGACGCGTTCGCGGCCGCTGGCTACGAGGTCGCGCACCACGGCACGAACCACTGGAACGGCGTCGCCATCGCCAGTCGGATCGGGTTGCGCCGCGTCGCGCGGGGATTTCGCGGACCCCAGGCCGAGCCCTTCGACGAACCCCGTGTGGTCGCGGCCGACTGCGGCGGGATCCGGTGCTGGAGCGTCTACGTGCCCAACGGTCGCGAGCTCTGGGACCCTCACTACGCCTTCAAGCTGGTCTGGCTCGAGCGACTCCGCCACGAACTGATCAGTGCGAAGGCCGCCGGCGGCATGTCGATCGTCGCGGGCGACTTCAACGTCGCGCCGACCGACGAGGACATCTACATGCCGTCGAGATGGCGCAAACGCACCCATGCAAGCGAACCCGAGCGGGCCGGGATCCGCTCCCTGGTCGACCTCGGGCTGCGCGACGTGACCCGGGAGCACCTTCCCGGGCCGGGTGTCTACACCTGGTGGAACTACCGGCCCGGCCAGTTCGAGAAGGACCACGGCCTTCGGATCGACCTGGCCTTCTGCTCGCCCACGGCCGCCGACTCGACCCGTGCGGTGCGGATCGACCGCGCCGCGCGCGGGAGCGACCGCCCGTCGGACCACGCGCCGCTGGTCGTCGATCTCGTGGTGCCCTGAGACCGGGGCTAGCGTCTCGTCCCATGCGCCGCATGACCCGTCCCCTCGTCTCCCTCTTCCTTGCGCTGGCCCTGATCGCGACCGCCTGCGGCGACGACACCAGCACCGCGACGGCCGAGACGACCTCCACGTCCACCACGACAACGACAACGACCACCACTACGACCACGACGGCTGCACCGCCGGAGATCGAGATCCCCACTCCGGGGGCGAGCACCGTGGAGGGACTCTTCGCCCTCGGCCGACCGATGGTCCTGGGCCACGCCGGCGGGGATCGTTCATGGCCCCACTCGACGATGTTCGCGTTCAGCGAAGCGGCCCGGACCGGCACCGAAGTGTTGGAGATGGACGTCCAGCTGACCGGCGACGGCGTGCTGGTCGTCCAGCACGACGACACCGTCGACCGCACCACCGAAACCAGCGGACGCGTGCGCGACCTCACCTACCAGGAGATCCAGGCGCTCGACAACGGCTACTGGTGGTCGGGCGAGTGGGGCAATCAGTCCCTGCCGCCCGAGGACTACATCTGGCGCGGTGTGCGCACCGGCGAGGCCGAACCGCCACCCGGCTACACCGCCGACGACTTCCGCGTCGAGACCTTCCGATCGGTGGCCGAGGCCTTCCCCGACCATGTGCTCGACGTCGAACTCAAGGTGCCGCGGGGCGACGACGGCGAGAACGACCTCGACTTCGCGATCGAAGGTGCTCGGGTCCTGGCCGCCGAGATCGAGGAGCTCGAGCGCCAGGACTCCGTCGTCGTGGTCTCCTTCGATGACGACGTCATCGCCGCCTTCCACGACTTCGCCCCCGACATCCCGACCAGCCCGGGCACCGGCGCACTGACCGACTGGTTCCTCGGCGGCGTCCCGCTGCTCGAGAGCCATCGGGTGCTCCAGGTGCCGCCCGAATTCGACGGACTCGACGTGCTCAACCTGCCCGGCTTCCTCGAGAAGGCTCGGTCCGAGGGCCTTGGCATCTGGGTGTGGCCCAACGACGCGTCGACGCAGGAGAACGCCGACTTCTACGAGTCGCTGCTCGACTTCGACATCGACGGCGTGATCGCCGGCCGGCCCGATGTGGCCGTGGAACGCTGGCGCGAGATCGGCGCCATCCCGTAGACCACCGGGGCTCAGTCCTCGCCGATGTCCTCGTTCCACAACTCGGGCTCGGTGGCGATGAAGTCCCGCATGATCGACACGCATTCGGCATCGCCGACCACGACGGTCTCGACCCCCCGATCGGCCAAGTACGACTCGCCACCCATGAAGGTCGTGTGCTCACCGATGACGACCTTCGGGATGCCGTAGAGCAGCGCGGCGCCAGTGCACATGTCGCAGGGCGACAGGGTCGTGTAGAGCGTGGCCCGGGCATAGGCCGAGGCCGGCAGGCGTCCGGCGTTCTCGAGACAGTCCATCTCGGCGTGCAACACGACGCTGCCGCGCTGGACGCGCCGGTTGTGGCCCCGTCCGACGATCTCACCATCGATCATCAACGCGGACCCGATGGGAATGCCGCCCTCCTCACGACCGAGGCGCGCTTCGGCGATCGCCGCGTCGAGGCCCCGCCGGTCGTCGGGCTGCAGCGGTTCAGAACTCATAGCCACCGATTCCGAAGTAGCCGCTGGATGCCATCGGGTTGGGTTCGTGGCGGGGCCAGTCGGGCGCACCGGCCGGGGCGATCGGCGGGTTCGCGTCCAACACCGTCGCCCGATGGAGGATCCGTCGCTCCTTCGTGTCGTCGACCACGGAATGGAGGGTGAAGCGCTCGTCCCAGATCGCCACGTCGCCGACCGACCACCGCCAACGACAGCTGAACCTGACCTGCTCCTGCCAGCGGAAGAGGTGGGCGAGCAGCATCTGCGACTCGGGCCGGGACAGCTGCGGGATCCGACGGCTGAACTGCTTGTTGACGAACAGCGCCCGCCGCCCGGTCTCGGGGTGCACCCGCACCACCGGATGCTCGGCCTTGATCGACCCGCGATTGTCCTCGTGTGTGCACGTCAGCCCCTCGAGCAGCGCCCGGATCGGCTCGCTGAGGGTGTCGTAGACGTCGAAGGTGTTGATCCAGGTCGTGTCGCCACCGAACGCCGGGCCCTCGGCCATGTGCAGCAGCGCGGCCACCGGCGGGGTCTCGGAGAACGTGACGTCGGTGTGCCACACGTCGGCCTTCGGGGAGACCTCCGAATCGAGCTCGACGACCTCGGGCACCGCCTCGTCGACCTTCGGCAGATAGGGATGGACCTCCAGCGCACCGAACCGGGACCCGATCTCGCGCAACGCCGCCGGGTCAGGGGCCAGGCCGGGCACGAAGAGCACGAGATGCGTCGCCAGGGCCTCGATCATCTGGTCCACTGCGTCGTCGAAACGATCGAGGTCGAGACCGTGCACTTCGGCCCCCAAAGCACCGGCGATCGGGCTGATCTCGAGCGGTTCGGCCATGGGCGCGGATGATAGCGCCGCAGGGGAAATGGGCCGAACGGCTCAAGCGCCCCCACCCATCTGCCGAAGTACCCCTTGTGAAACAAAAGCGTGTACGAGTCGCAGTGTTGGCCGGGTTGCTGTTGGCGCCCCTGCTCGCCATCGCGCCGGTCGCGCCCGCCGCCGCCGCCGAGGACGCCTGGATCGACACCAACGACCGCGCCGAGGTGCTCGCCGCCTACCTGGCGGAGTTCGAGCGCACCGAGCCGGACAGCGGCTGGAACGGCGACATCGACTCCTGCACGCCGGGCACCACGAGCCAGGCGTTCCGTGACAGCGTCGTCCAGCGGGTCAACTGGTACCGGCGGATGGCCGGTCTCGACACGGTGTCGGAACGAGACGCCTACACCATCGCCACCCAGGCGAGCTCGACGATGATGTCGGCCCAGGGCTCGCTTTCGCACTCGCCCGACGGCGGATGGGCCTGCCACACCGCGTCGGGCGCCACCGCGGCCGGCAAGAGCAACCTCGCCCTGGGCGTCAACGGGATCGGGGCCATCGACGCCTACGTCCGCGACCCCGGCAGCAACAACCATGCCGTGGGCCACCGCCGCACCATCCTCTACCCGCAGCTCCTCGAGATCGGGACCGGCGACGTCGAGTCGGGCGGAGGCCACTGGGCGGCCAACTCGCTGCACGTGTTCGACGACAACCTCTGGGCCAGCCGTCCGGACGTGCGAGAGGATCGCGGCTTCGTCGCCTGGCCGCCGTCGGGCTACGTCCCGCCCGAGACGGTCTGGGGCCGCTGGTCCTTCTCACTCGCCGGCGGCGACTTCGCGAACGCAACGGTCTCGGTGCGCGACTCGCTCGGCGAGATCGCCGTCGATGTCCTCGCCCGGATCCAGCCGTCCAACCCGGCGAGTCGGATCGTCCCCGAGCCCTCGATCGTGTGGGCCGTCGGCGGCGACACCAACTCGACGCTGCTCCCCACCCCCGACAACGGCGACGAGTGCTACGACGTCACGATCGGCGGCGTTCGGGTCGGCGGCGTCGTCCAGTCCGACTTCACCTACCGGACCTGTGTGATCGACCCCACGGTCACGACGGCCTCGCAGCCCGCGCCGTCCGCCGCCGCACCGATCGTGCCCGTCGACTGCGACGCCGCCATCCGGTTCTCGGTCTGGACCGTGCCCTGCTGGGACGGTGCCGCCACCCTCGGCGACTTCGCCGACATCGACGCGGCCTGGCAGCGGGAACCGGTCGGCTGGCTCGTCGGCAACGGCATCACGACTGGCATCAGCCCCACCCGATTCGATCCCGACGGTTCGCTCAGCCGAGCCCAGGCCGCGACCCTCATCTGGCGCCTCGTCGGCTCCCCCACACCGCCGAGCGACGCGCCGTCGTTCGTCGACGTGCCCGCCGGCAGCTACTACGAGGACGCGGTGCGGTGGATGGCCCGACACGGCATCACCACCGGCACGGGCGGCAACCGCTTCTCCCCCGACGCGCCGGCCACGCGGGCCGAGTTCGTGACCTTCCTGTGGCGACTGGTCGACAAGCCGGGCTCCAACGGCGACATGCCGTTCGTGGATCTCACGGCTCCCTGGCAGGTCTCCTCGATCCGGTGGGCCGCATCCGCGGACATCACGACCGGCACCGGCGCCACGACGTTCGCGCCGAACGCCACGGTCACCCGGGGTCAGGCGGCGGCGCTCCTCGCCCGCTTCGCCGCCTCGGTCAGCTGAACGATCGAGAACCGTTTCGCGGGGTCGACTCGATAGAGGGGGAAAGGAGGCCCGATGAGGTCAACACTTCCCCCACCACCCCCGCGTCCGACCCCTGAAGCAAGCCGCCGGTCGACGCTCCCCCCGCCACCGCCGCCCGCCGGTGCCGACCGGCGTCCGTTGCGTTGGCGGCTGGTGCGGTGGGTGCACATCATCGCCCTCCTGGTCGCCATCGGGGCCGGGATCTACTTCGGGCTCGAGGGCGCCGGCGCGATCGTGGCGCTCTTCATCATCATCGTGCCGCTCGAGAAGCTCTTCCGCCGCCACGACCAGAAGATCCGCCGACCCGGCCTGCGAACCGACCTCACCTACGCGCTGGTGTCGCCCGTCCTCAACGTCGCGCAGGTCGTCGTCGGCGTCGGGATCGCGCTGGCGATGTTCCCGCTATGGGTGCCGATGCTCCTGCTGCGCCCGCTCTTGATGGGCCAGCCCGGCTGGGTGATGGCGGTCGAGAGCATCATCCTGCTCGACATCCTCATCTACTGGACGCACAAGCTCAGCCACGAGATCGGCTTCTTCTGGCGCTTCCACTCGATCCACCATTCGAGCGAACGCATGGACTGGATCTCGGGGATCCGGGTCCATCCCTTCGACGGCATCATCATCGCGGTGCCGGCGGTGATGCTCGTCGCGGCCGGGTTCCAGCTCGAGGTCGTCGGGGCAGCGGCGATCATCCAGACGATCCTCGGCCTGTTCGCCCACGCCAACATCCGCTGGCGTCTGCGCCCGCTGCACCGGATCGTGATGACGCCCGAGTTCCACCACTGGCACCACTCCAACACCCCGGAGTCGATCCACTCGAACTACTCGGTGTTCCTCCCGCTGTGGGACATGGTCTGGGGCACCTACTACATGCCGGCCGACAAACGCCCCGAGGTGTACGGCAACGGTGAGCAGACCCCGCCGAGTGTCCCCGGACAGTTGCTGGCCCCCTTCCGACGCCCGCTGCGCGACCGCTACCCGTTCCCGCCCGCATGGAGAGCCCGCATCGTCCGGTTCATCCCCTTCCGCGGTCGCCGAACGCTCGCTTCCTAGCATGACCGCAGTGGCAACCGACCCCGCGGCCCCCGCCGCCGAAGACGCACTGTTGATACAGCGCGTCGGCAACGGCGACCGGGCCGCGCTGGCCGAACTCTACGGACGGCACGCCGGCTGGCTCACCGTGCGCCTGCACCGGCGTTGCGGCAACCCCGAACTGGTCGACACCGCGATCCAGGACACCTTCCTCGCGGCATGGAAACAGGCCGACCGCTACCAGCCCACCGGCGAGGTCGGGGCGTGGCTGTGGACCATCGCCATCCGGCGGCTCATCGACCAGCTCCGCAAGCGACCGCCGCCGGCACCGGTGGCCGATGTCGCGCCGCTGGCCGACGTCATCGTCCACGAGATCCCCCTCGCGCTCGGCCATACCGAACTCGGCGCCGCGTTCGCGGTGCTCGACCCCGACCTGCAGGCGGTGATGGCGGCCACCGCCCTCGACGGCCTCACCAACAGCGAGGCCGCCGCCCTCCTGGGCATTCCGCCCGGCACCGTCAAGTCCCGACTCTCCCGAGCCCGCCAGATCCTCCAGGAGCGACTGCGATGAGCATCCACGAATTCGACGCAGCCATGGCCCGCGCCGCCGGCCGTCCCCGCTTCCTGGCCGGCTCGGGGGCCGACGGTTCGACTCCCGACGCCGTCCTGACCGAGCGGCTGGCCCTCAACTTCGCGGCGATCGAAGCGGAACTCGACGCGCCGGCGCCCGGCGTGCTGGCCCGGATCCTGATCCGGCTCGGCGTGGGTGAGGGCACGGTCCCCCTGGTGACCGCCACCCCCGCCCTGCGCCGCTCGTTCGTGGTGTCGGTCCTGGTGGCGGTGTTGTTCGCCCTGTCGGCAGCCACCAACAACACCGCCGCCGACGGTGCCGACCGCATCGTCGTGTTCCTCACGATGGCGCCGCTGGTGCCGCTCGCCGGCGTCGCCCTGGCGTTCGGCCCGAAGGTCGACCCCACCCACGAGGTGGCGCTCGCCGCACCGATCGACGGCTTCCGTCTGTTCCTCGTCAGAGCGCTCACCGTGGTGGGCGCGAGCACGCTCGTCCTGCTCCTCGCCTCGTTGCTGGTCCCTGCCGGGGGCGCGCACCGAGTGGCGTGGCTGCTCCCCTCCCTGGCCGCGACCTCCATCACCATGGCGCCCGCCACCCGCTTCGATCCTCGCCTCGCGGCCGGTGGCGTGGCGGTCGCCTGGATCGCCGTGGTGACGGTCTCGGTGGTGGCCGTCGACGCGGCGGCGACGTTCGGGCCGACCATGCAGGTCCTCAGTCTCTTCGCGACCGCAGCCGGGGCGGTCGGGTTCACCCGGCGGCGCCGCCGCCTCGACGCGATCTCCGACCGATGACGGCACCGACGATCGCGCTCCACGACATCCGCCACCGCTACGGCACGGCGGACGCCCTCGCCGTCGACCGCCTCGTCCTGGACACCGGTTCGACCGCCGTGCTCGGCCCCAACGGGTCGGGCAAGAGCACCCTGCTGCGCCTGCTCGCCACCGTGGCCGAAGGCCAGAGCGGGACCATCCGCGTCGCCGGCCTCGATCCCGCCGAGCCGCTCGACCGCACCGCCATCCGACGCCGACTCGGCTACGTCGCCCAACGCGACGGTCTGCCACCCCGAATGCGGGTCGAGGCGTTCTGCGACTATGTCGGCGCCCTCAAGGAGATCGACTCGGCCCGGCTCCGTCGCCGCTGGACCCGCTGGGCGCTGCAACAGGTCGGCCTGCTCGACGTCGCCGACGAACGCATCGGTTCGCTGAGCGGCGGCATGCAACGACGGCTGTCGATCGCCCAGGCGCTCCTGGGGGGACCCGACCTCCTGGTGCTCGACGAACCGCTCGCCGGCCTCGACGCGGAGCAACGAGCCGAGATCGGAAACCTCTTCGTCTCGCTGTCGGAGACGGCCACCGTGATCTGCGCGACCCACCACGCCGAGGAACTCGCCGGGCTCTGCCACCGCGTGGTGGTGCTCGACGGAGGCCAGCCCCTCTTCGTCGGCACCCCGACCACGCTCGCCGAACGAGCCGCAGGACGGGTCTGGGAGGCCGACACACAGGCACCGGATGCCGTCTGTCGAGCCGTGGGACCAGGCCGTTTCCGCTGTGTCGGCGACACCCCGCCGGCCGGCGCCGCTGCGGTCACCCCGACGGTGGCCGACGGCTATCTCGCCACCGTGCGGCCCTCGACCGCGAGCTGACTCCTGTCGTCAGGCCTCCGGCGCGACGCGCGCCGCTGCGGGCCGGGCCGTCTCGCCGATCACGAAGGTCAGCCAGGCCACCCCCGCCATCAGCGTGACGGCGAGCACCATGGCAGCCGTGCCGAGTCCGTGCACCTCGGCGACCCACCCGACGACAAGGGGGCCGATGAAGGTGCCGGCGCCCGACAGGGTGTGGAACCCGGCGATGAACGGTCCCGGCTCGCCGACGGGCGCGAGATCGGTGCTCAGCGTGAGCATGCTGCCGGCGCTGAGTCCGTTGCCGAGCCCCATGATCACCCCCGCCACCACCGCCTGGGTCACCGTGTCGGCGACGGCCAGGAGCCCGAGGCCCACTGCCATCAACGAGAAGGCCGGGATCATCGACGACAAACGGCCGAACCGGTCGGAAGCCCACCCGGCCACCGGGAACAGCAGGAAATCGGCCGCCGTCCCGACGGCCACCAGCAACCCGATCGCCGCCGCGTCGAGTTCGAGCTCGTCGCCGATCAGCGGCACGACCACGTGCCGGCCCT
>Ga0213866_10001646_pt1 | contig 16389 bp, 11 predicted proteins | sample PICome_11_FD_160079 | JGI IMG/M metagenome (GOLD analysis project Ga0213866, IMG submission 160079) | Coastal seawater microbial communities near Pivers Island, North Carolina, United States - PICO284 | ecosystem: Environmental > Aquatic > Marine > Coastal | place: USA: North Carolina...
CAATATTATCCACTTGTAATGTATTAATACTTACATCATTAAAAGAAGCAGAATTATTAACACTTAAATCTTGTAATATTAATTGACTAGCAATTTCTAAAGATTTTACTTTTAGTGAGTTAACACTTAAATCATTTACACTAATGTCGTTAAAATAACCAGATGTAGCATTAATACTATTAGTATCAATAGTAGTAGTTGAGGTTCCTATAGTCATGAAATTAACAACACTTAAATCATAAATAGAAGCATGACGATTAACACTTAAATCATAAGTAATAGTATTAAGTCCAACCTCTAAAATATTGTTAACCGATACATCATTAATAAATCTTCCGTTATTTGAAACTGATATATTAGAACAATCTACCAGGGTAGAGGTTACTGTTCCATTTGTTAAAGAAATATCATTACCTACAGTCATTAAATTGATTACACTTAAATCAAAAATAGAAGCATGAGTATTAACACTTAAGTCAGTGGTAGTAATTTTACCAGAATTAGTTATCATTGAAACATCTATATTAGTAACATCAATTTGTCCAGCACTAATATCATTAACAGATAAATCACTTATAGTTACAAGGGATACATTATCACGCATATTTACAGTTCCAGCTTGTAGAATTATGTTTTGTCCTCCTAAACCTCCTTGTATAGTTAAAGGATTAGTATTTGTAGATCTAAGAGTATTTGTTTGAACTTGAGATTGAGTTATAGTTACATCACCAACATTTAATAGATTTGTAACGCTTAAATCAAAAATAGAAGCATGATTATTAACACTTAAATCTGTTGTAGTAATATTGTTAAAAATAGCAACATTCAAATTGATACTGTTGGCACAAATATCATTTACAGATAAATCGTTAATTATTACTTTATTTGCTACAAATTCTACATTTGCAGTTCCGGATGTTCCTGCTTGTATTGTTAAATCTTCCACCATAGGAGAATAAATAAAGGAAGTATTAAGAGAATTATCTACAATAACAAAACCAGCATTTACATTATTAGCTTTCAAATTATTAGTAGAAACATCATTCGTATCGATATATGTAGTTGATGTTCCAACAGTCATAACATTTATTACACTTAAATCATAAATAGTAACATGTCCATTAAAAGAGGCATCTCCATTGGAATGAATATATGCATTTTTATTATTATTTAAATAAAAATTTATATCTCCACCTGATAAATCGATATTTCCTGATGCATCATTATTTCCTCGGTCTATTGTTAAATTTCCATAAACTTGTAAAGCATAAGGAGAACCACTAATATCCCTATTGTAACAAATATCAATTGGTTGGCCATCTAAAGGAGGATTAGAAACAGTAATACCTCTAAAACTTCTAACATGTCCATGTGTATCTGTCATTCCAGCAATTCGATCAATACCAGAGCCAGGTGTAGTATTTTCTAGGTTTCCATCAATAGAAAAAGTTAAACCGGTTTCCCAACCTCCAGATAATATATTGTCAGATGTATCATTATAAACTGTCATAGTATTTCCATTTGCTTGGGGTGATCTAAACAGATTTAAAGTTCCTAAAGCAGTGTTAGCTGGTAATGTAACAAGAGTTAAAGTTTCTCCAAAAAAACTACCTAATTCTACAAAAGAACCATCTACTAATAGATTACCTCTTACAATAACATTGGCACTACAGTCTCCACCTGAACCGCCAGCAAAAATATGATTGGCAGCACCAAAATAATTAGAATGATTACAATCGGTAGAAGAATAAATTGGTCCAAGATTTCTAATACCAGTGTTAGATTGAATACCATAATTTGTTGAACCTGATAGAAATGTTGTAATAGTTCCTGAGGGATCCACATTAGTAGGACCATTATTACCTCCTGTAACTTTTAAAATACCTGTTGTGGAATTATGGCCACTTGGACAACCATTAATAGTAACCGAGTTATTTATAGTAGTAGGATTAATGTTATTATTCGAACAACTACCTGGAGTAATAGGCCCGATTTTTATTTGTCCTGCTTCAATAGCAGCTACTAAATTACATATTTCTTTATCATATCCTCTGCTTCTTAAATAACTACCATAACTATAGTATGTTTCTCTACATGTAAAGTTTGTATTCGAAGACATTTATATAATTACATTATAAAAATTATATAAATTTAACCTTATTTTGGAACAGGAAAAGGTCTTTGATATTTTTCAACTACAAGAGGTTCAGGCATAAATGTTTGTAATCGTTCAAAGTAAGAAACACCAGGTAAAATTTTAAGCTGGGGAATAACCGGTTTTTGTGGATTTACTAAATTTGTAGAGTTTATTCCAAATAAAGCAGATTCAATTTCTATAGAATTTTGAGAAAATGCTTCCCTAGGCATATGACTAGGAGTTATACCCATACAGGGTAAAGCATTTTTGTATGCTCTTCCGACTTGAGAATATTGATATTGATTATAATCTAAAGATTGTTTATAACTTTTTTGTTGTTGACAATAATCTCCAGGTGTATTATTATTTCTAGTAGAGGCCATATTAATATACATGGATATTATTTTGATTGAAAACTATCTAATAAATTTTGTAAGGAAGTTTCTAAAGGCAATTGATTAAAAAAATGGTATAAACATTTATGAAATAAATCTAAATAATCGTATGAAAATAAAGTTCTAAAAATTAAATCATTAAACAATGTATCTTTATAAGGATGTTTTTCAATAATTTGTGTTATAAAATCTTCATTTTTTATAGAGTCAAATAAATCATCTATTTTTTGATTTATAATGTCCTCTTCAAATTCTTCTATATTAAATATTTGTAATAACTGAATTTTATATAACATTTCTCTCAACCCCACTTCTTCTTCATCATCTTCCGTTATTAATTTATAAGTACATAAATGATTTAATTGTAAATCAGTCATATATTAATTTAATTAGTTGTTTTTAAGTATTTAATATTGATACATACTATGTCCACTTTTATAATCTTTGTCCTTTTGTAATTCTCTAGATGGAACACCACCTCTAATCCATCCATCAGCAGCAACACCTTCAACTAAATTAGCAGGGTTGGTAATTGAATTTTCAATAGAAGGAAGAAGAGGATAATTTTGGTAAGGAATATAGGATTGTTCAGTAGTGGTATTAATGCTCTTTTTATTTTGAATCATATCTCCTTGTTGAATATGAGATTCTAAAACAGGATTGGAAGGACCTCTACCTAAGAAAGGAACTGTTTTGAATGGTCTTTCATATAAACTAATTCTACACTTAGGATTAGTATTGATAGTTCCAATTAATAAATCTGAATTAGCATCAATATTACATCCACCCATTCCTACTTGGCTTCCAGGAGCACTAACAAAAATACCAGGTTGACTAGTTCCAAATTCAATAGGTCTTTTTAAACCACAATCTTGAACAAAATAGTTGGTTAATAAATAATTAGCAGATTCGGCATTTTGAATATTAGATTGACTAAGAGAACAACTATCATCACCGATTCTGGATAAACGATCAAATGTAAAATCTTTTGTATAAGCAGCCATTTATATATATATTTAAAATAATATTTTTCTAAAATATATATTTAATTTTGTCCTGTAATAGAACCAATTCGAGGATTATTTCTCATTAGAGCAAAATCATTACCTTCCTTACCTGAAACCATATCTCCATAACAAAATTCGGCAAACCCATGTTGATCATTTGGTATAGTAGTGTTAGGAGTAGCATAAAAATTATGTTGAGCAAAATCTTCAAATTCAAAACTATCGCCTAAAGTAGAAAATAATTTCTTCTTTAATTTCTTATCATTATTAAAATTGGATATCACAAAATCCTCTGTTTCATTATTTATTTGTTTTTCAACGGCCCTATTATATGCGGGAGCAGCCATTTTTCTTTTTGGATCATCCTTTATTTCAGGTAATAATACATTCATTACTGGATTTTTTTCAGTTGGATTTGTAAAATTACATTTAACAGCATTATATACACTTGGATTTGTAAATGCCTCTTTTACTTGTTTCTTTTTATCATCTTGTTTTAAAGATTTGGCATAATAAAGAAAAATTATTACACCTAAAGTTATAGCACCTGTTATAAAAAAATTTAATGATTGTGTTATTAAATATCCTAAAATTGTTAATATAATTACCAATCTCGTAATAGCATTTATTTTTTCATTTCGGGACATTCCCTCTTTGGGCCAAATTTGATTTAATTGTTCTTTTTTAAATAATATTGATGGGTCATTAAACCAGATATTTGTAGATTCACTTGCCATTTATATATATATTCTTAATTATTTATTTTTTCTTCCCTTTCTTTTTCTTTTTCTTATTATTATTATTATTATTTCCATTCCTTTCACTCTTTTCTGCTTTTTCTCCTTCAATTGAAAATACCAACTCCTCTATTTGAGCATCTGTCATTGGAGGTGGTTTGGGTAAACTATTTAAATATTCTTGATGTTCCCTCTCTTTTTGCTTTTCCAGTGATTTTTGTTTTATTCTTTCTTTCATTTGAGCTAACTTTATATCCTGATTTAATTTTCCTTGCATTGCACCTAAATTTACTTTTTGTCCTTTACCTAAATTCAAACCCATTTGCCTCATCATACTCTGGATGTCTCCCATTCCCGGCATATCTTTCATTTTACTTAATAAATCGCTAGCTTCTTTCATTATTTCACTTTCTTTTATCTCTCCTGACTTTATCTTACTATCCAATTTACCACCTACATTTTTAACCAAATTCATTAATTTTCCTGGATTCTTAAATAATTGTTGAAATACATCATTTACAGACTGAGCATTCTCCGTATCAAAATTTAATTCTTGTGCTGTTTCCTCAGCAATCTCTTTTGCCAAATTTCCCAATTTTCCATCTAATAATCCATTAATATGATCTTGAATTTGTTCTGGTCTGGGTAAATTTTCCATATCAATACCAGATATATCTATTACATCTTCCCCTCCCATCATATTCTGTAAATTACTCATTGTTTCCTCTAACTTATCTTTCAACTCATCTTCATTTATCGCCTCAAATAACTTTGCTGTATCTCCAAATGAATCCTGAGAATCTACTTTTCCTATTACGGTAAATAAAATTAATTGTAAATACTTCCAAATTGTTTCTTTTGTCTTTACTGAAATTTCTTCTTTCCAAAGCTTCTTAAATTCTATCCCAGGTAAAAATTCTGTATTTATTTCCTCCTTTTGGAACATAGCCTCATTCTTATACAATATATCAAAAAATCTCTCTGGTAACACTTTCTTTAAATGCTCATAAATTTTTACCACACTTTCTTTATCTTGTTCTTCCTTTATTTTTAATAAATTTTCATCTAAATTCTCTTTGTATTCTGGAAAAGTAAACAAAATATCATTGATTAAATCATAAATCAATTTTGGAAAATCCTCTGGTAGCGCCTCATCTTTATCATTTGATTTAGACATTATACAATTATTAAATAATTTTTGTTTAAATCAAACTAATTATTATATATTTTTGACAACTGATTTAAATTCTTTAAATATTGAACCGTTTTTTTCTTATTCGATTCATCCAATTCTCTTAAAGGTTCTCTTATTTTATCAATACCTTCTAATACTTGTGAAGCATTTGGATTCTTTTGTAAATCCTCACTATAATCCTTTTGTAAAAAATATTCAATATCTTCATTTTCTATATAACCTTCATATTTTTCACAAACATATCTATACCATACTCCTATTATCATCTTAGGATTTGCTTTTCTTAACATCATTAAACCTGTTTTTGTTGTCTTGATATCTTTATTATTAGGAAATAATGTTTCTACATCTTCTAAAAATTCTTCAAATTGATTATTAAAGCCTTTTAATATTGCGGTCTTATCCATTATAAAATATTACAAATAGTTGTTTTTAAATCTATTAATTTAATATTTGTTTATTCATATTTTGCATTTGTAAATCTTTATTCCTTTCTTCTTCCATATTTTTCATTGCTGTCTCTTCTACTTTATCAGGTGTCCAATTATCAGGAGGAGTCTCTATTTTAAAATTATTTTCTACTGACGCATAGTTATACATCTGTCTTAATCCACCGTCTCCTTTTGCTAATAATTCATCACTCCCTTGATCCCAATAACTAAATGAATCACTTGCTACACCAAAACAACCTGTTTGATCTGAACCTAAAGAAAATGCCATAGGTTCTCCATTAAATCCTGTTGCCGATGCGTTCCTAAAGTCATCCTTAGGCTTTATTATTGATTCTATTTCTTTTCCAAACACTACTGAATTCCCTTCTTTTAATAATAACATTGCTGGAACTTTGGTAATTTGAGGAGGTAATAATATTTTTTGTTGATTTTCTAATAAAACATACATTCCTCCTGATTGACTATCTCTAAATCTTTTGTCAATACAAATAAAATGTATCTCATTTTTTAATTCACTTTTCGATAAAGTTCTTAAAATTCCTTTACTATTCTCACAATAATTACTATAATATAATACTAAACTCATTTATATTTATTTATTAAATATTTTCATACTCTTTTAACTAATTTATTTATTTATAAAAAAATTGATTTTAAAATAAATTATTATATTATATTAAATCAATATGATGGAGCCTAAGATTACAATCACATCTGAAGAAAATAATACTTTGAATTTTACACTTAGTAATACTCCCACCAGTTTAGCAAACTCATTGCGAAGAATTATTTTATCTGAAATTCCTACAGTTGTTTTCAGAACATTCCCTCACTCTGAAAGCAAAGTTAATATTATTTCTAATACAAGTAGATTTAATAATGAAATCCTTAAGCAAAGAATTGGCTGTATTCCTATTCATATTAATGACACTGAATTCCCAATTGACGAATATTCAATTGAATTAGATGTTATTAATAATACTGACTCTACTCTTTTAGTTACTACTAAAGACTTTAAAATTAAAAACATTACTTCCGATAAATTTATTTCGGAATCAGCTGTTCGCAATATTTTCCCACCTGATCCTATTACTAATGATTACATCCCTATTTGTCGTCTTCGTCCTAAACTATCCGATAATATGGAAGGAGAACATCTTGAGCTTACTTCTACATTAGATTATGGACATTCAAAAGAAGATGGTATGTATAATGTTGTTTCTACATGTTCTTATGGTGCTACTGTAGACACTGTCACTGCCAATGATAAATGGAATGATATTCAAAGAGAATATGAAAAAAAAGGATTATCTAAAGAAGAAATTGAATTTGAAAAAGATAATTGGTTTCTTTTAGATGGCAAACGAGTCATTATTCCTAATAGTTATGATTTTGTCATTGAAAGTGTAGGAGTATTTACTAATTTTGCTATTGTTTATAAGGCATGTGATATTATGATGAAAAAATGTAGATATTTAATGTCTCTTCTTGAAAAAATGGATAATGGACCTGATTCTAAAATCAAAATTGAAACCAATGAAAATAGCACTATTTCCAATGAATTTATTATTACTTTAAAAGACCAAGATTATACTATCGGAAATGCTTTGGTATATTTCTTGTATGAAGACTATTATGTCAAGGATAACTCTTTGTCTTTTGTTGGATTTAAAGTTCCTCATCCACATATCCCCAATGGAGTTATTCGTATGGGTTTTAATACACCAGAAACCAATACTACTGTTATCCAATATCTAAATACATCTTGTCAAAAAATTATTGAAATTTTCTCCAAAATTCAAAAAAATTTTAAGTAATTCATAATTTAATAAAAAATAAAATTATTATAAAATTTATTTTTTATTTAAGATCACTATTAGTTAGTATATTCTTCTTATTTTTTTATAAATATCCCTATCTTTTTCTTCTATCTTCTGCTATCTCTCGCATTCGCTCCTCTACACTTATATCATGATCCGGCATCTCTCGTGAAGGATTCATTTCATGTATCATCTGCTTTCTTTTACTATAATTTAATACAAACATCTGTTTTGCGGGATGAATCGCATTGAAATAATTAATTACAAATGCCTTATTAATTCCTTCCTTCTTTTCCATTAAAGTTGGTATATAATGTTCATGATGTAACTTATACATATGTGTCCTGTAATTTTCTGGAAATGTTTTTAATTCTCTTTCCTTCTTTACATAACATTTAATATAATTCATAAACAATTGATTTGTATAATCATGCATCAAATTTCTATATTCATTAAACACCTTCTTCTGCTCTGGATAATATTTCAAATATTCTGCTATCTTTCCTTCCTGCCTCAAAGCTAAATATTGATATTGTAATTTAGGTTGATTTCCTCTTAACCTTCTTACATGTTCATAATTCGGATTTCTAAATTTATATCTGTTTCCTTCCTTATCCTTAATTATTACTCCTACTATTGAATATTTTGTATTCATTGACGCGCAAGTTTCTTTACATTCATTTAATTGTGCGTCAGATTTTACTGGAATGCGCCTTGGTAATCTTAGATTCGGAACCTCTTTTACTAAATCATCCATTTCCTGGTTCTTATTTATTACTGTAAGACCATCTATCTCATAAATTTCTACCAAATATAATCTTTTATCTATAACTGGTTTTACAATTCTATTTTTGGGATGTTGAATCACAAAACTATACATATATTTCTTATTTAACTTCTCTTTCAAATTTGGAACTACTTCGTTTACAATCTCATCAAACATACTCGAAAATGTTTCTTCACTCTTAAAACCATTTTCCATATAAAAGTTTAATTTTCCTCCTACACTTGTCCTAGTAGCTATTTGCCAACTATTATTTTCACTTTCATAAAACATATTAATCATGGTTCCTTCAACAAACTGTTCAGATACATATTGATCTTCTTCAGTAATTTTAATATTTTCTGTGTTTTGAGATTTGGGAGGAGCAAAACAAACAATTTTTCCATCATCTTTAAAAATGACCGATCTTAATAAACCGATTGTCTTTTCATTTTCTCTTGCCAGCCATTGCTTATCATACTTTAGAATTTGATAATTCACACCTCCAAATTTCCATGTTTTTAGCTTCAAATTTAGTGATTTTGCTATTTCATCTCTAGCAACTGAATTATCATTATTAAATAATAATTCATTAATTCGGGGAACACTCTGTAGATTATAACTAGCCATCTTATTTATTATATTTTAATTTCTTTAATATATTTTAAAATCAATTTTTTTCGTATTTCATATTAATTTCTACTGTTACTATAAAGTAATGGAAAAAGATAATTCTATTTATTTACAATTAGGTGATATTATTCAAATCGATGCTCCAACTAATCCAGATATTAATCAACATAACTTTTTAATAGATTATATTGATTCCAAAAAAATTATTGTTATTGATGAATTATCTGGAGAGAAAATCAAATTAAATATAAATGAAGATGGAAACCTTACCGATGAAAGTATTAGTTCTATTACTATTCTAGATAGGCCTGAAAATAAAGGCTATGCTAGACAAAATAATTTATTACCAGAAACCTTTATTGATATACATTTCGGTGGTGATTTACCTATTACTATAACTGGACAAATAACCAATTTAGAAGAAGATATGATTGAAGTAAAAACTTATGATGATGGCGAATTAATTTATATTGATTTTGCTTATAAAGGCATCCCTGATGAACTACCTATTGATAAAATCGTTATTAGACCTGCTCCAGAACAAAAAGAATCAAGTAAAATTATAGAGGAAGAAGAAAAAGATATTACTCCAGATATAGAAGATTTGGAATCTCCAATCATTCAAGTTCCAACTGAAACAATTAAAGATAAAATTAGAGATATTATTATTGAAGCGGATGCTATTGAATTTGGACCCGTTATTGGAGATATTTCACAAGTAGTAGAAGTAGATGAAGAGAGAAAAAGATTTAGTTTAGATTCACAAGTAAATGATTTATTAGATGAATTATTAGCTTCTTATCCATCTGCCGAAAGAACTAGAAAAGTATTAAATAATATTCATATTCAAATTGAAAGATTTAAACAATTAAGAGAGAAATTCTCTCTATTTGATCAAAATGGTAATGCCACACTGCCATTGAAAAAAGGCGCCGAATTTAAACCATTAGTTAAACATTTACAACAATTAAATCAAAATCTTTATTGGATATTACCAGTTGCCCAAAATCAAAAGAAATTATATGATATTGATTTTGACATCGATAATCAAGACTCTATTCCCGATGTCATTGATTTAACTTTGGCTGATACAAGAAATAATGAATATGATATCAGAGAATTATATAAATCTAATACCGACAATTTTAATAATTATATGCGAAAATTAAACCCTTATTTGACTCCTTTTTCTTCCATTGAATATAATGATTCACTTACCGTTCAACAAATTAATGATAATATTACAGCTGTAATTGATAATTTAAATGATTTTTACTCATCTGTTTTTACAAAAGGTAATGTTAAATCCAAACGATTTTTAATTAATAAATATAATCTTGGTCTTAAAAAATTACAAACTACTTATGTTACTTCTACTGTATTAAAAACTAAACCTGTTCCTCTTACTAATAATGATACAATTTCCGTCAAAGGTTTTATAACCTTACCTAAACCATTAATGAGTTTTTCAAATGTAAACTTACCATCTACTCCAATTTACAATAAAGCTAATTTAAATAGAAATTTTATTAATTATTGGAAATTATTCCGTGAAAACATGAAATATAATACTAATTATATTGAGGATATAAATCAACCATTAGAATTTGATGAAAATGAATATTTAAAAGAAACAACACAATATTTATTGGCTGAAAATAATACTGACCCCGATAAATATCAAAAATATTTAAATGCTATTATTCCCAAAACAAGAGTATTATTTAATTTAGTTAAAAAATATATTGATGGTAAATTAACACTTGTTTCTGTGATTGATTATCTTCAACCATTTTTAATTTATCTAGATGATATTTCTTACAAACAATATGAGGAAATTAATCAGTTTATTGAGAGTAAAATACTTGAATACAAAAAACAATATTTTAAAAATAAAGATCAATTTAATACATTATCTAAAAATATTACTGATTTTAAATACGAATCAATTCTTTACAAAATTCTAAAAGGAAGACTAGAATTATCTGGTTTAATTATGGACTTTTATGGTTTTGATGTAAATTATAAGTACAAGGGAAATACAGCACAAGAATATATACTATCTAATTCAGAAATACTTAGAAAAATGATGATTACAGACAACACTCTATTATATAATACTACATTAACACTTTTGAATTTAGATTTATATACCCCATTCGATTTTGATTTATTATTTGATCAAAAGAAAAATGAATTTGAAGTTAATCTCAAAAAAGAAGCAATTGAAAATGAATGTAAACAATATGTTTTATCCAAACGATATATAGATTTAACTGATCTCTTAGAGGATAATGAAACTCCTGTGTATTTTGATAAAAAATATGACCCAACTGTCTATGATATAATTAATGAATATCAAATGGAACAAACACAAATGGATGATAAAACTTTTAAAAACTTTTTAACTGAAAAATTAATTCAAAATATTGGTTTAAATAAAGGTGATGCTAAATATGAGGCTACATCTATGATTGATGGTAAAAGAAAAGTACAAGATGGTCAATATGCTGTATTAGAAATAGATAATATAGATAGTGTAAAGTATTTTTATTATAAAAGAGAAAATGAAAAATGGGTGAAAGATGAGTCCATATCTCCTAATTCTTTTTATGGAACTAATGAATTATTTTGTAATGTTCAAAATAAATGTATAAATATTAATGATACATGTGCAGATACTTCCTATGCCTCTGAATTAGTGAGAACTAATTTATTAAAACAAATGGAAGAAGAATTTGATAATCAATATGAAGAAGATATGAAGAAATATAAAAAGAAAATAAATAAAAAATTCAAATTAGCAACTGAAAGAATTAAAAGATTAAAAGCAATTAACAATTTCTTATTGTTTAAATATGAATTAAAACATTTGGCTTATTCACAGGATGTAGAAGAAGAAGATATAATTACTTCTCCATTTGTTAAAATTAGAGATACTATATTAGGTCAATCTGATATTGTTAAAAGAAATACTGATATTGTTAAATTTGTTAAAAAAGCGACTAGAACTCATATTGAAAGTCTCGATGAAAGCCCATATTGGTTATATTGTATAGAAACGAATACTCAGTTATTACCTACTTTTATCTCTACATTAGCCAGTGTTTTTATTATGAATGGTGATTATCAAGAAACTCTTAATATTATTAAGAAAGAACAAGGAGCTAATATTGATAATATTACTTGGTGTAAGTATACTGGTTATATGATTGAAAAAATAGCGCTCAATACAGAAGAGGAATTTGAGGAATCTGGATATAGAATAGTTTCCAGAGATATACTGGAAATGGATGCAGGAGCAGCATTATTACAATCAGCAACAGTTCAACAACCACAATTAATAACAAATCCTAAGGCTAAATTAATTAATAATGTCATTACAGTGATAGCACAAAAACTAGGATTAAATTTAGATGATCTGAGAGAAAATATAATAAATCATACTCTAATAGCATTAGAGGAAACTGTTGATTCAATAGAAGTATTTGAAGAAAAACAAAAAACAAAGAAAAAGAAACAAAGTTACGAAGATGTATTTAATGCTTCTTTATTAACATTTACTTTATCTTACATTTCTCTCTTTATTTCGGTAAGTGTTCCTTCTTTACAATCAAAAAAAACATTTCCAGGTTGTAAAAAATCATTTCAAGGATATCCTGTAACTGGAGATGAAGATTTGTCAAATATAGAGTATATAGCTTGTATAGCTGCATCTATAGAAAGTAAAACTTATCCTTGGAAGGCATTACCAAAAAATAAAGAAAAGATTAAATTATCTCTGAAAAAGACATTTGATGCGTATATATTAAGGAAAACAGAAATTCAAGCATTAATAGAACAAAAAAAGAATTATTTGATCCAAAATGAGGGAGATGAAATTCCAATTGAATTAGATATTAAAAGATGGATGAATTTCTTGCCTCCTTTACAAAAAATAGAGCAAAAAACACCTGCAAATTTATCAACTGAATTTAGAAATTCATTTAAAGAAAATATAAAGACTGGTTCAAAGAATCAATTTGAGCAAATTTACACAATTAATTGTAAAATTATTTACTTTTCAATGGCTATAATAAAAGCTATAAATCAAGTTGTTGAAAAAGAGAAATTATTATTAACGAATAGTGCTAATACGCCATTTTTACAAAATGCTTGTTGTAATACAGGAGATTATAATACAATTAATTATTTTGTAGATAAGGATAAAAATATTGATTTATACAATGGAATTGTTAATTATTTATATAATATTGTATTTGATGTAAGAAATATGACTCAACCAGCCTTATTATTGGATGCTGCCGATACAAAAATTAAATTTCCTCCATTATCAAATGAATATTCGGAAGATACAATATATAAAGCATTCATAGAATATTGTAATTTTAATAATAATATACCTATAAATGATAAATTAATATCAATTTGTTTAAATAAACCTGACGAATTTGATAAATCCGCTTCTATAAAAGATAAAATAGAATTATTAAAAAAAGAAGGTAAAATATATTCAATAGAAGCTTTTAATGAATTGATATTAGAGGTAAGTAAAATGAATATAGTTACTTTAGATTTAGTTCATAATGATACATCAAATATACAACAAATGAGAGATTTAATAAGTAATATGAAAGATAGTGATAATATGGTTGACAAAGAATTTTTAAATATGTTAATGGATACATTAGATTCTTATAATATTACTTCGGAGGGAGAAGGAAATTCAAGGGAATTAAAAAATTGGTTAGGAAATAATATAGAAGTATTAAATAATAAAATAGTAGATTTTATATCCAAATATAGTTCTGAATCATCAGGAGAGAAAAACAAGATATTGGAATGTATATTTAAATTAGTAGAATTTAATAAGATAGGAAATAATTATTTTGAAAATGAAGAGGATGAAACATTATACAAAGCCATTTTATTTGTAAAAAATTCTTTATTTTCATTTATATATGTTTTTCCTGATATTATTATGAATAAAGTAGATTATCAATCTATAAAAATACCAAGTCATTGGAAATTATCAGAGAATCATGTAGCTGATGTAAAAGAGTTTATAAAAAATATATATCAGCCATTAAGAAAATTTTATAATGACGACAACATTTTTCCTCTATTAACCAAAAATCAACAAGAACTTAAGAATTTTTATAAATTAATTCAATTAACAAATTTATATGCCAATATAATTAAATTGAATGATACTGAAATAAAATCTATATTAGACAATCGTTTAGTTAGACAGTTATTCCAGTTTTATATATTATTTGTTATTAATCAATTGATCGAACAGACCGATGATGTATCACTTATATCTAGAGAACAATTATCAAAGAAAGAAGTTGAAGATATAATTACTACAGACATAGTAGTAGAAGAAGAATTAACTGGTGAAATAACAGAATTGGATGTAGTGAGAGGAGAACAAAAGAATATAAAAGAGAAAGTAGCTTCATTAATAATGACTATGTTTCAAGTGATATGTAAAGAAAAGAATAAAATAAATGTAAATGGATCAATGATAAAAGAGAAAATAAATAGAGCAAAAGATAAAGAAAGACACAAAATTACAACTACATTGAAGGAAATGGATAAAGAAGAGAGACAAATAGAAAATTTATTCAAAAATCATAGGCTTGAAAGATGGAATAAGGGTCAACAGAAGGGTTTAACTCAATATGTAGCAAGAACTTATGATGAAGAGAGGGCACAAAGGGAGGCAGATGAGATATTAGAGAGACAGTTGGAAGAGAGAGAATTGATGGGACAAGCAATGACAGCAGATAGAGATATTGCTAGATTAGAGGAGGAACAGAATCAGTTAGTAGAAAATAGGATAAATCAAGAGGTTGATTCCTTAGCTGATATGCCTGAAGATGATGATTATGGAGAGGATATAGATGATGGATATACATTACAATTCGATGATTATGAGGAATAAATATAATATTTTTCTTTAAGTTATTTAAAATATTATATTAACTGAAAAAAAGGTTCTATAAGGTATGTAATCTATGGTTTTTGGTAGATAATATATTCAAAAATGGATATCCCTAATTTAGAGGATTAAATATGAAAATATGTTATATGGTAAAAATTATCCTCGGAATATGGCAAATAAAATTTGGAATAATGGATTCAGGAATCTGGGGGATAATATATAAAAGAGATATTATGTGATAAAATTTATCCTCGGAAAATGGCAAATAAAATTTGGAATTATGGATTCAGGAATATGGGGGATAATATTATGTCCTAAATATGGAGATTTTTATCCTCGAAAAACGGCGAATGAAATCTGGAATTTTGGATTCATGAATCTTGATCGATATTTACTGAAAAAAAGGTTCTATAAATGACATAATTTATCCTCGAATAACGATGAATAAAATCCTGATTTTTGGATTCAGGAATCTAGAGGATGTTTTCTTACAATTACCTTGATGTCAAGCGAGCTTTTTTGGACAAAAATTAAAATATTTTTGTTTACATCATGTAGCTATTTGTCTACATCGTGTAGACAAGAAAAAAGGCCAGAAATATCGGTCTGTAAACGATACATGTAGGTAAATTCACTTTTCACTTTTTTTTCAAAAGTCATTTGGGATTTCAAAATTTAACACAAGCTTTTTTGTGTTGATTTTTCATTTTTGGAAATAGGATTGGAAAAAGTTGTGAAAATGCGTTTTAGAGCATAATGCTCACAATTCAAAAAAAATAATTCTAAATTTGTTATTGTAAATTTTTAATTTTACTTGGGAAAGTATTTAGAGATAATCTACATTTATTACATATGGATTACAAAATGGATACAAATGGATTACACAAAAATGACCTGAAATTTTATTGCGAAAAATGCCTCCATGGTTCAAACAACAAAAGAGATTTCGTTAGACACCTTTCCTCTACAAAGCACCTGAAGAGTTACAAAATGGATACATTAGAGTGCGCAAAAATCCCAGCGGGAAGTTCAGTAATAAATAATGAATGTGATGATAATTTATTACCAAAGTTCAGTCAGGGGATAAATTCGAAAAAAATCCCAGCGGGAAGTTCAATAACAAAGATGGACCCTAATACACCCTCCTTATTATATGTCAGTAACAAGAAGACTGATAAAAATCCCAAAAAATCCCCAGAGCATTTTCAATGTCATTGTGGCAAGAAGTATATTTATCGGCAAGGCTTATATAAGCACCAGAAGTCTTGTGAAAAAGAAAAAATGGATAAAATTATACCAA
>Ga0213866_10001649_pt1 | contig 16372 bp, 9 predicted proteins | sample PICome_11_FD_160079 | JGI IMG/M metagenome (GOLD analysis project Ga0213866, IMG submission 160079) | Coastal seawater microbial communities near Pivers Island, North Carolina, United States - PICO284 | ecosystem: Environmental > Aquatic > Marine > Coastal | place: USA: North Carolina...
TAATGACCGCTTTTTGACTCGATTGATCGACCCTCATATAGGTATCGGTGTGGTTGTTAATAGTAGCATTCCCCTCAACAACCACGCCACCATCAGGGTTCGCCAAGGCTGAATTACTAAATGTTAGTGCGATTCCGAACTGGGATAGATATTTGACAAAGCTATTAGGGACTTTGAGCATCTGCTCAAGCTTAGTCCTTGATATACGGCGCAATATTCTGCCCAAATAGCGACGACTCTGACGATTTCCCCTTAAATTTAGCACTTTTTTACCGTTTTGTTACATGCGGTGTATAAAAAACATCTGTGTCTTCATTGTGACATAAAATGCTTGATAAATAGTTAATTTAATATTGAAGAATTATAACTTTCATCGAACTTTTGTGACCGAAGCATTCATTCGTTATTATTAAGTGGAATTTATGAGATAGCGTTCTATGTTAGTATATTGTTATTGAAGTCGTTATAATCATGTTATAATGTGCCGTCTTAAATTTTTTGCTAGCAAGAAATAATCTGTGTTACTTACTTTTTTTAATCGATAAAAGGTTTAAGCAGTTTGGTGTTGAATAACGATGCTCAAAAAATAGCTTGGAAATTTGATAATAGCTATGCCCGCCTGTCGGAGGTCTTTTACAAGCGTGTAAACCCGATTCCAGTGGAAAAACCACAGATAGTAGTCATGAATAATTCTCTGGCTAATGATTTAGGGCTAATACTTAACCAGTATTCCGAAAATGCATTGGCAGCAAACTTCTCTGGCAATGTACTTCCTGATGGAGCGGAGCCTTTAGCGCAGGCTTATGCTGGGCATCAGTTTGGCCACTTTACAATTCTAGGTGATGGGCGAGCACATTTAATTGGTGAACATATCAACTCAGAAGGTAAGCGTGTGGATATTCAGTTTAAAGGTTCTGGTCAAACACCTTATGCGCGAAGTGGTGATGGTAGAGCGGCTATAGGGCCTATGTTACGGGAATATATTATTAGCGAAGCTATGCATAGTTTAAATATTCCGACTACACGCAGTCTTGCGGTAGTGACAACGGGAGAGCTTGTATATCGTCAGAGCGTTCTTCAAGGAGCCATTTTAACGCGTGTTTCCTCTAGTCATATTCGAGTAGGTACTTTTGAATATGTAGCTTCAAAAAATGATATAAAAGCTTTAAAGCAGCTTGCCGATTACACAATTGATCGTCATTATCCTGAACTTAAAGAGTCTGATAAGCCATATCTGGACTTGGTTAGTGCAGTTATGAAGCGTCAGATATCTTTGATTGTTGATTGGTTACGTGTTGGCTTTATTCATGGGGTAATGAATACAGACAATATGACCATTTCTGGTGAGACCATTGATTATGGACCTTGTGCATTTATGGATGTATATAATCCAAAAACTGTTTTTAGTTCTATCGACCAGATAGGTCGCTACGCTTATGCTAATCAACCGCACATAGCCCAATGGAATCTGGCGCGTTTTGCCGAATCTTTGCTACCATTATTACACGAAGATGTTGAGCAAGCTGCTGTTTTAGCAGAGGAGGTGATTCAATCCTATAACAATCTATTCCAGCAAGAATGGCTTGTTATGATGCGTAGTAAATTGGGACTTTTTAACAAAGAAAAGGAAGATGAGCAAATTATTAGCGAACTGCTGCAATGGATGCAGCGTCACCATATGGATTATACTAACACATTTCGTGCGCTGATTTCCAAAAACGTGCCAGATGGGAAGGATTTTAAGACAAAAGAATTTCAAAGTTGGTGGCAGCTTTGGCAAAGCCGACTGAAAAAGAACAAAGAGCCACTGAAGTCTTCTTTCAACCTAATGAAGGTGACAAATCCTGATATTATTCCTCGTAATCACATAGTGGAGAAAGCATTATCTATGGCAGAAGAGGAGGGAGATTTTAGTAATTTACATAAGTTGTTAGAGGCAATATCAACCCCTTATGATGATGCTTCAAATTTTGCTGAATTTCGTGAGCCACCAGAGCCGAAAGAGCGTGTCTATCAAACGTTTTGTGGTACATGATTTGTATAATTTATTTTTCTTATAAAATTAAATTATAATGGATTTTGATACATAAAAGGTTATAGCGAAAGAGTAAGGAAAAGTTTCAACACTTAGAGCTAGATTTGAACAAAGAAATAATCAACAAGGAGGCAGTCGTAGTTTTTAGGATAAGTTTAATTTTATATATTAGGTGTATTGTAAATTTATTGATGTGATAATGGGCTGAAATTCATTCTTAATAGTAAATATTGCCTAAAAATGCGCTGCAATCTAGTGGCTGATTTGTCCGGTTTTGGTGATCTGGTGGGAGAGTAAGTAATTACGCCTTTCTCCCCTATATTTAATCAATTATTGTGTTGTATAAATAAGACTGTAACCTATTAAACCATCAATACCAAACTGGAATAAATGTAGAAAATAAGGATGTTAAGCGTTTCTTAACCTATTGGTTGTAAAGTGGTTATTACTTGTCAATCTTTAGTTGGTGCGTTTATGAGGAAATTATTTATTTTTGTGATATTATTTATTTTTCCAATAGTATCTTTTGCAGATGATGAAGATATTTTTGACATGCCTCTTGATAAGCTTCTTAACATTGAAGTTACATCTGTTTCCAAGAAAGCGGAAAAAGCATCTGAAGCGGCAGCTTCCATATATGTTGTTACATCAGAGGATATCAGAAGGACAGGTGTTACAAGTATTCCTGAGGCACTTAGAATGGTTCCGGGATTAAGTGTTGCTCAGTTGAACTCACATAAGTGGGCAGTGGGGGCAAGAGGTTTTAATGAAGAATATACAAACAAGCTTTTAGTTCTTATTGATGGGCGTACGGTTTTTAATCCGTTATTTTCTGGGGTTAATTGGGATGTTCAGGATGTGGTGCTTGAAGATATAGACAGGATAGAGGTAATAAAAGGACCGGGTGCATCTCTATGGGGAGCTAACGCCGTAAATGGTGTTATAAATATAATTACAAAAAAAGCCCAAGATACTAAAGGATTGTATGTTTCTACAAGCGTAGGCACTTATGATAAAATCATAACAGAAGCCAGATATGGTGGTAATGTTGGAGATAATGTTCATTACAGATTCTATACCAAGTACCTGGATAGAGGTAGCACCCAAAGAACTAGTGGTGAATCCAGTTTAGATGAATGGGATATGGGAAGAAGCGGCTTTAGAGTGGATGTTGATAATTTCCTAAACCGTGAGAACAATAATTTTACTGTGCAAGGAGATGTTTATTTAGGATTGGAATCTTCGAATGTTGAATCGACTATACCAATGGCATCTAATATTGGGGATGATGAAATATTTGGTGGAAATATCTTAACAAGGTGGAAGCATCCAGCATCTGAGAAAGTAGATATAACTGTTCAATCTTATTATGACAGAAACGAGCGGCATTCAACTATAGGGGGGGAAATAAGAAATACTTTTGATATTGAAGTTCAGTCCGTTGTAAAAATGAGTGAGCAAAATACCTTTATTGTAGGAGGTGGGTATAGATTTATAGAAGATACCGTAAGCAATGGAACATTGCTTACTATTCTTCCTTTAAGCCGCGAAGATCATTTATACAGTTTATTTTTTCAAGATACATATGAGTTAATTCCTGACACGCTTAGTATAACAGCTGGGACTAAGTTAGAACTAAATGATTATACCGGTGTTGAATATCAGCCAAATGTCCGCATGGCATGGACTCCAAGTAAAAGAAGTACTTTTTGGGGAGCTATATCAAGGGCCGTGCAGGTTCCTAGTCGCGTTGATGAAGATGGAACATTCGCGGCTGCAAATTTAGGGGCGACTGAACTTAGAGTGGTGCCAAATAAAGATGTCGACTCAGAAAAGCTATATGCTTATGAACTTGGATATAAATCACAAGTTAATGACGATTTATATTTTGATATATCAACGTTCTATCATGATTATGAAGATTTAAGAGCCGGAGAGGTCGTTTCTAGTTTCTTCGATGGCGGAACTCTTATAATACCAACTAAAAATTATAATACAGGTTATGGCGAATCTTACGGGTTTGAAGTGTCTGCTGATTGGGATGTAAAAAAGAACTGGCGTTTAGAGGCTGGATATTCCTTTGTAGAAACTCATTTTCATATAGATAGAGGGCATACTTCTTCTACTTTTGAGGTAAAGGAAGGAGACACTGCCAAAAACCGTTTTAATATTAGATCATATTGGAACATAACCCCTAAAATAGAATTAGATAATTCTCTTTATTTTGTAGGAAATGTAACTAATAACGGTATTGAGCCTTATGTAAGGTTTGATACGCGTTTGGGGTGGAAGCCTACAAAAAACATAGAAGCTAGTATAGTAGGTCAGAACCTATTTGATAATAAACACCCTGAAAAAGCGGTTTTTATAGGAGCAACTGTAAACGAGATTCCTAGAAGTGTGTATGGCAAGTTAACGTTTAGATTTTAAGCATTTTTATTATGAATTGGAAAAAGGCAGTTTATATTACTACTTTCCTGTTCGTTATTATAACGGCAAGAACAGCTAATGCTGTGCCTCTGGAATATAAGGTTAAAGCTGGACTTATATATAATATCCTTAAATTTGTTGAATTACCTGAGAATAAAGAAACATCAAATATTAATATATGTGTTATAGGAAATAATCCATTCGGAGATCTATTAGATAAGCTTAATAACAAGTCAATAAAGGGTAGGAAAATCGTTATAATTGAAAAATACGATAGAACTACAAAATGTTCCGTTGCCTATATTAGTAGTTCGGAAGAGAAAAAAGTAGGAGGGATAATTAATGAGCTAAAAGCAAGTAGTGTTCTTACTATAAGCGACATTGATAATTTTGCCAAAGTAGGCGGAATGGTAGAGTTCGATGATGCTAGTGGTAATGTGGTAATGTATTTTAATAATAGCGAAGCAAAGCGACAGGGTATTGCAATAAGCTCTAAGCTATTGCAAATAGCAAGGAGGGTATATTAGTTATGAAAATATTCCTTTCAATAAAGCTTAAAGTTATATTACTTGTTATATCAACATTATTTGTGACTACTATCATTTCATTGTCTTTAGCAGCACGAATCACATTTGCTGAACATAAGAAAAACCTTATTGATGCATCAATTGCTAGAACAAAAGTTTTTGGAAAGCTAAATACAGCAACGCTTTTATTTGGAGATAAGGGAACGGCCAATGAGATATTAAGCAGCTTGCAGTTTGAAAAGGATATTGAATCGGCCTGTTTGTATGATTCAGATGGAAAGTTCTTTACTGATTATAAAGCTGAGTTTGTAGATAATGATGAAGAGTATTGCCCGTCAAACATAGTTTATAACTACAAAGAAACCAATAGTGATGAAATACGAATTGATTCTAAAAATTGGGTTACTAGTCAGAATATCATAGATGAAAATAATGAATCTATTGGTTACATGGTAATTACCACCAATACCAGAATTATGAAGGAGTTTTTTAGAAATCAGTTGATAGTAGGATCTTTAATTATTATTGCGGCAATATTTTTTGCATCTATCGTTGCTTTAAATTTACAAAGATATATTACTCGACCAATAGAAAAGTTATCTAAAACGGCTTGTGATATATCTTCCCAGAAAGATTACTCTATCCGTGCTAAGAAATATAGTGAAGATGAGGTTGGAGTACTTACAGATTCTTTAAATATAATGTTGGATGTAATTGAAGAGCATAAAATAATTTTAGAGAAGGCGAAGGAGGAGGCGGAAAAGTCAAATAAGGCTAAATCAGAGTTTTTGGCTAACATGTCACATGAGCTTAGAACGCCTATGCACATTATAACGGGTTTTGCTGAAGTGGGAAAACAGCGAATAAATGAGGACTCTAAAGAGCAATTGCAGGAGTACTTTATTCAGATATATCAAAGTGGGGACAAACTAACTGCGCTACTGAATGACCTTTTGGACCTTGCAAAGCTAGAGTCTGGCAAAGAGTCTTTAAACCTTGTAGAGCATGATTTAAAAGCTATTACAGAACTTATAATAACTAACCTAAGAATCATAAGTGATAAAAAGGATGTATTTGTATCTCTTGAAACGGAGCATAACCTACCAAAAATAATTATTGATAAGGATAAAATAGTACAAGTTATAATTAATGTTCTTACAAATGCCATTAAATTTACACCTGAAGGTAAGGACATCACTGTTTCCATTACAAAAGATGAAATGAAATTAGCTGACAATTGCAGTAAGAAAGTTAATGCTATAAGGATGTCTATATCCGATCAGGGTGTGGGTATTCCAGAGGCGGAATTAGAAGAAGTTTTCGATAAATTTTTTCAGAGTAGTAAAACAAAAACAGGAGCCGGTGGTACAGGATTAGGACTGTCAATATGCAGGAATATTATAAAATTACATAATGGAAAAATATGGGCAGAAAACAATTCAGATAACGGAGCGACATTTATAATAATTATTCCTGTTGAGAGCCCTGAAATAAATATTAGTAAGGCGTGATAATGAATAGTAGTGAAAAAAAGAGAGTACTTGTTGTAGATGATGTACCAGCGAATTGCGCGTTAATACAATATAGTTTGGAAGAATTAGGATATAATATTTCCTGCGTAGGAGATGGTGTTCAAGCTTTGGAAGTTCTATATAATGATAGCAAATTTGATGTTATTTTACTTGACCGTATGATGCCTGTAATGGATGGTTTAGAAGTATTTGAAAAATTACAAGCCCATGAAAAGTTAAAAGAAATTCCCGTAATCATACAAACAGCAGCAGCAACACCTCAGCAAATAAAAGAGGTTATTAATGCTGGGATATTTTATTACTTAACGAAGCCATTCTCTAAAGAAGTGCTAATATCGATTGTAGAAGTTGCTATAAGGGATGCAAATAAAAAAAACGAACTTATCAGGGAAGTTTCGAAGTTTCATAGTTCATTTGGATCTATGGATGCATGTGTTTTTAGGTTCCAAACTTTAAAAGAAGCTCGAAATCTATCTTATTTAATAGCAAATGCATGTCCTAAACCTCAAGATGTAATATTGGGGATTTATGAATTAATGATTAATGCAATTGAACATGGAAACCTCGGCATTACCTATGAGGAAAAAAAACAACTCATGCAGAATGGTTCGTGGGAAGGGGAAATTGAACAAAGACTGAAACATGATTCGTTTTCGAACCTTCAGGCCACGGTACATTTTGAAAAAAAAGATGATTTAATTGATATTACTATTAAAGATGAGGGCAAAGGATTTTATTGGATGGACTTTATGCAAATTTCTGTTGCCAGGGCAATTGATCCAAATGGTAGGGGTATTGCTTTTGCAAAGCATCTGGAGGGTTTTAAATTGGAATATAACGACATAGGAAATATAGTTCATTGTTCTATCTCCTTGTAAGGAAGGTTAATTACTGTTGTTAATATTGTTGAATTTTGCAAATTTAGCCGAAAAAAATTTATTGTTATCTTCGCTGCTGAGATAATTTTGTGTTACTTCAAATGACATAAGCAAAAAGTAAATCTAATGCCTCCTAATAATGATATTAATGCATTAAAATAAATAATTAGAGTCCAAGAAGGTAATACCTCCAAAAAGAAATTTCATATTAATAGGTGGCTAGAAAATGAAGATAATCCTCGTTTACCATGCTGCTCTTGATACCATAAAATCAGCTTTAATGCGGAGTTTCATGGAATGTTTAATCCTTTTTTAACAAGTTCAACTTACACTATATAATATAGCAATTTATATTATAAAGGTATTATGATAGATTCCTTGTGGATTCTGATTTGTTCAAGTTTAGTCTTCTTTATGCAGGCTGGTTTTACTTGTCTTGAAGCGGGTATTACAAGGTCCAAAAATAGTATAAATGTTGCAATTAAGAATTTAGCTGACTTCAGCTTTTCATTTGTTGTTTTCCTTATTTTCGGCTTTGCTCTAATGTTTGGTGACTCATTTAGTGGCCTCATCGGAACAACAAAATTCTTTGTTGGGGAGGAAGCTAGTACAAACAGCAAAGATATTGTATTCTTCATATTTCAAGCAATGTTTTGTGCGACTGCTATTACAATTGTTTCAGGTGCAGTTGCTGAAAGAATGCGTTTTTCTAGCTATCTGTTTATTACCGTTCTTGTGTCTGGGGTTATTTACCCTGTTTCTGGTCACTGGGCTTGGAACGGGTCAGGTTTCTTGGCAGAAAGAGGTTTTGTTGATTTTGCAGGTTCACTAGTTGTTCATGGAAGCGGAGGGTTGGTAGCACTAGCTGCAATAATAGTTGTAGGTGCGCGTCAAGGTCGTTTTCCGCCTAATTCACCACCACAAACAATGCAGGCAAGCAACCTATCATTAAGTGTGCTTGGAGTAATTATTCTTTGGTTTGGCTGGGTAGGTTTTAACGGGGGAAGCGCCCTTGAATTTAATGATTCAGTACCTCTAATAATTTTAAATACATTCGTAGCATCATCTATGTCGGCAGTAGTAACATTATTTACTGGTTGGATTATATTTAAAAAAGCTAATGTTTATCACCTAATGAATGGTGCATTAATTGGTTTGGTTGCTATAACCGCAAATTGCCATGCTGTAACAATTTTTGAAGCTGCAGTTATTGGAATTATTGCCGCACCATTGTTTTTAGCTTCAGATGCTTTAATGATAAAGTTGAAATTAGATGATGCAGTTTCGGCAGTTCCAGTCCATTTGGTAGGCGGAATATGGGGGACTATTGCAGTTGCATTATTTGGCGATCCAGAAATACTTGGAACAGGTCTAAACACTATTGAGCAGCTAAAGATACAATTAATTGGGATAGGTTCTTTTATATTTTGGGACTTCTCTATTTCATTAATAATACTATATTTAATTAACCGTATTTATCCTCTAAGGGTATCAAAAGAGGCTGAGCAAAAAGGTTTGAATGTAGCAGAACATGGTGAAAAATCTTTGCTTTATGACCTGTTAACAACTATGGACACACAAGCGCAAACTTCAGATTTCTCAATAAGGGCCAATGAGGAACCTTATACGACCGAAGGGGAGATTGCAAAGCACTATAATAAGGTTTTAACATCGCTTGATAAAATTCACATAGAGCTAGAAAACAAAGTAAAAGAGCGCACTTTAGAATTAGAACAGGCAAACATTAAGTTCTTTAAAGAAAAGAAGAAAGCAGAATCAGCTGATAAATTAAAGTCTGAGTTCTTATCCAATATCGGATATGAGATAAAATCACCAATAAGTTCAATAATTAATCTGACTGGGGCAACTCTTGCAAATGATGAGGTCACTTCAAATAAAGAACAAGCCGAGAACTTGAAACAAATTAAACAAAGTGGCGAAAGATTATTATTATTTATAAAGAACCTTTTAGTTATGTCTGAACTAGAATCAAACTTGTTAAAATATAATATGTCTGAATTTGACATATTGTTAGAAACAAAAAAAGTCATTAGCCAAATGAGTTTCCTTGCTGCAGAAAATGAAAATAGCTTTCAGATAGTCACACCTTCATTTGAACCAAAGGTATTTGGCGACCAAGAAAAAATAGGTCAGGTAATTTTTAACCTACTTTCTAATGCCATAAAATTCTCACCACAGGGAAAGAAAATAACCATCAAATATAATCTTGTTGAAGGTGAAACGCCTCAAATTGAGTGCCATATAATTGATGAAGGAATTGGGATTCCAGAAAGTGAACTTGAATCAATATTTGAAAAATTTATAAAAATAAGTAAAGCAAATGAAAGTAATAGTGGGGCTGGGATAGGCCTAACAATATGCAAAGAAATTATTGAGCATCACAAAGGAAAAATCTGGGCAAGAACAAATGAAAATAATGGGGCAAGCTTTGTTTTTTCAATACCGTCATTAAGAAGCTGATTGGTTAAACATTAATTGATTCTGTCAACTATCCATCTATTTCTCAATACTACAAATCCGTTCTTATTTTTCATTGAAATCTCCATAACCCCGTTGCTACCATTTTAGGTGGTTGTAGGAGACAGGTGTTGCACGTTTATGAATATATTATTGTGATATATAATCATTTTTTATAATATTTTCCTGTATGCATTTTACTTTTCGATAAACTACGTTAACGCCCTCTATATTCTTGCTCACTTTCTACAAAGCTGCGCATTTCTCTTTGTTCGTTTTTTCTAATTGATTCCAGTGGGCGGAAGGTTTTTCCTGCACGCAATAAAACTGTTGCGGAGCGAACATTTCCATTATCGAGTTCTTTTCTCATAGGCTTAATATAGTCCCTATTTCGTTGCTTTGTTTCTTGTGCAACTTGCTTCAATAATTCGGAGCCGGATGCCTCCATAGTTCCATAAGCAAGCTTATCGGGAGTCATTTTATCGCGATTATTATCTATATAGTCACGCATGGATTTCCCCTGCTCAGGAGTGAAAAAATATGATGCCCCACGCATTGCGTCTACTACATCATCGCGTGATTGTTGTATTTCAGATCTAAGCTCGGCGGGCTTATCCTCCATTTTCTTTTGGGCACGCGAGTAATCACTCATAGCAATAGTGTGAAACGTGTCGTAAGACTTTATTTTATTTAATATCATCAGGTCGGCAAGCTCAGGAAGCTTTTCTTTTTCGGAGTCAGTTAAGCTGTCGTTTATAGCTTTAAGGCTTCTTGCGGTATATGCTAACCCTGTTGCGTGTTTTATGGTATCTCCTGATATGGCACGTATAAGAGCAACGTCAGGGTCGCTGCCTGTAACCTCGCTATCTTTTTTAGCTGCGGCACGCGAACCTGCATTTGCTAAAGATAATAATTCATCACCTGCTTTCCCTGCAACACTTACTGCTGATTTTCTAAATTCATGTGATTGGAAGAATTTGTTATGTTCTTCTGTACAAGCATCGGCTGTTTTCAATAAAAGGCTATATAGCTCAGGTTTGTCTTTTCTAAGTTCTTTCATTTGTTCTACCATTAAGGGTAGGCCAACTTTTTGCCCAACTGAATTCATTGATGTTTTTTCTAAAGAGCCTGGGGCTGCAAGTTCCAGTCTTATATCATCTCCTTGCACAGTCGAATATGGAGCTCTTTCGCCCGTGTTTCTTTCGCCATCGCCACCACCTATGAGAGCTTTTACTTTTACTTTGTCTAGTACTTGAGCGATTTGGCCACGCATTTCTTTAGCATTTGGATCGGTTTCATCGTTATATCTATCCCATGCTTGTTTTTTTGCGCCATCTAAAGCATCATCAACATCAATTAAGGATTTTGCTACATTAACCCTTGCAAGAGGGCCAGATTCACGAACATTATCACTCATACTCACGACTAAAGGAAGCTCACCTCTCTTCATGGTTTCGTGCCTGAATCTTGGGTTGTCTAGTGCATCTGTCACTAGCCCCCCTAGCTGAGCTAGTGACTCCTTGTTCTCAACCAGAACATTTATTTGCATGTTTGATGTTTCAAAATCACCTGTGAAAAACTTATCCGCCCGCATGCGTGCAATGCTTTGCAATAATTGTACGCGGCGAACATCTTGAATGGTCTCACTTTCAGAAATAATTTCGTTGTTAAAAGAGCCGTTATGTTTTAATTGTTCGGACATAATATTTAGCCCGTCTTGCGTATCTTTTGGCAGCTCTTCAAACTTATCTTGAATTGCGGCAAAGAAAGCCCCGTTATAGCCTAATAGTTGTTTGAAATCTCCTTTGGACTTGTCATCCATTTCGCTATAGCTTGGGTTTTTAGATGTTAAATCTTTCATTTTTTGCAATGATTCAGAAGATGGAGGCAGGGCTATTTGGTCTTTTTTTACTGAATCCGATAGAAGGCTATAAATATCTTCAACATATTCGTTATAAACGCCGGCATCTCTTCGTGAGTGAATAGCTCCCTTTCTTGCATATCCTACTGTTGTTATGCCTACCATTTTTTCTACGGTAGATTTTGATTCTTCTGGAAGCTCAGGGTCATCTAATACTGCCTCTAAGCCTTTTTTAAATTCTTCTTTCGAGTTAAAATGCCCTTTTAAGCTTGCTTTCTCTGCTTTATCAGCATTTTCATGATTATAATAAACTCCCATGCCGCCTTGGCCAACGGGCGCTCTGTTTTTAGAAACGCGCTCCAGATAGTTTGACAACCCTTTGATTGCGTCCACATTCTCTTGTGAACCGAGCTTGGAAAGCTTTTCTTCTTCTGTTCCCTTTAATAAAGAATCAGCATGGCTCATAAGGCGTTCGGTCACTTTTTCTTGATAAATATGCTGCACTCTATCAACCATTTCAGGGGTGGTTTTGCGTCCATCTAAGTCAAACCATAGTCCTTGTTTTTTTGACATCATGTTATTTACTGACTCTGTAATAGAGTCAGCTTTTTCTTTTGGTATTTCCTTGCCGTCATATATCTCTTTTTTAATAGCCCCTAAAATTGACTTTGTAACTGAGGGAACTTGTTCGGCAGCATCAACCTCATACTCAGCAACTCTTTCAAACTCTCCGTCTTTTCCTCCCAAGCTCATTTTGTCTTTCATAATAAGCTGGCTTTGCAACATGCCTGTTATAGGACCCGATGTTTTTCCAAGTAGGGCAGGGTATATATTATCTGAAGATATCGTGCCTTTTTTCAATTGCTCATCCGCTTGCATGGCAGCTTCTTGCACTTTAAATATGTCTCTTACTGTGTCTTGCCCTAAAACCCAAGTTGGGTGGATGGTCTTAATGCCCTCTAGCGGATAGTCATTCATATTTTGAATTACCTGGTCGCAGGCAGCATCAGCATTTCCGGCATATTGGGCTTTTGTTCTTTTTAGCATATCTTTGAAATTGTTATCGTCGTTTTTTTCAAGAGCCGAACTTGCACCATCTCTTGTCAGCATTTTTACCAATGGTATGTTTTCTTCCACCAGTGAACGATCAACACCTTGCTCGTCTGGATTACCCAATATATCACGTGAAACCTCGCGAACAGCTTTATATATTGCCCCTGTTATAGCTTTTTGTCTAAAGCTGTCATTTAATGCTAATGGGCTTGTAGGTGATTTTTGTGCTAGAGTTTTTGATGACGTTATTGCTGTAGAGGCTGCGCGAGTTAATGTTTTTTTTGTAAGTTGGGTAAGTGATTTGCTAAGCATGTGTTTTATCTTCTCCTGTTATAAAAAAATTAAAGCAACAAAGAGCTGTGACAATCATCCTTGTCACTATTTTGAGCTGTTGTTTTTTTTTGGGTGTTTAAAAAGGATATCTTGGATTTACTTCATGGATATTGTATATTGAATTTAGACGTTGAAATTATCATTTCATTAAAAAGTTATATATTAGAATAATCTCTGTCAAGGCAAATATATTAAGGGTTGATAAGTTGATACCTTGTTCAAATATTAATTGTCTGAACTTTCAAAGTTAATTGATTTATTAAAGTTTTTTAATAAGCATTAGCAATACTTACTTTTTATATATTTAAGAAAATCAGCTTGGGTGCTGGTGATTTTCCCTACGGGATTCACACTTTTCAATCAAGTTTATGAAATTAAAACTTAATTAATAATATTCATGAAAAAATACGCTGTTGTTTAAGCAACTGATTTGTCTAAATTTAACTTGTACAAAACTTTTGACGATCCATTGTGCCTCTGTGGCGGAACTGGTAGACGCGTTGGATTCAAAATTCAGTTCTTTCGGGAGTGAGGGCGATTCTCTTTTGAGCGTAAAAGCTAATATATCACAGCTTATTACTATAAGTGTCTAACTTTAGCTAAAAGACTACATTCTGCCTATAGAACTGTTTATGGAGTTCTATAGGCAAGATGTTATTATAATTAATACCTATCTGTTGTATACCGCCGTAATAGTATATGATTCGATGCTATGAGCATTAACCATAAAGCCAGCCAATGCATTGCTTACATTTGAATCCAAATCAAGCTTTTTATCAAGTGCATGAATAGTAAATTGATAGCGATGTACCTCACCCTGAGGAGGGCATGCACCACCAAAAGCAGTGGTTCCGTAATCGTTTTTTAGAGTGATTGTTCCTTCAGGTAAACTTGAACCTTTGGCAATAGAGCTAATATTTGCAGGAATATTAAATACAAACCAGTGCCACCAACCAGAGCCGGTAGGTGCATCCGGATCATAAACTGTTAGAGCAAAGCTTTTGGTGCCTTCCGGTGCTCCCGACCAAGAAAAATCTGGTGATATATTTTTACCTTCACAACCAAATCCTTTAAATACCTGCTCTAGGCTAAGCTGCTGGCCTTCAGCAATTGAAGAACTTGTTAACTTTAAGCTTTCAGCTTGAGCAATATTTGAATTTGAAAATGTCAATAAAGTTAATGTCATTATAGTTTTTCTAAACATATTTTTTTCCTTGTTTTAAGTTGTTACAAATTCAATTATTCAATATTTTTGAAGATCATTCATACTAATAACGCTCAAAAAATGTCGAAAAACGCTCACTAATCATCTATTTTCTGTCTAATTTGCCTAGGACTAATTCCAAAACGTCTTTTGAAAGCCTCAGAAAAATGTGATGGAGATTTAAAACCACATTCGAGTGCAATCTGGATAATCTGCATTTCGGTTGTTTGTAAAAGGGATAGCGAGTTTTCAAGACGTGTGTTTAGCAAAATTTTAGCAAAACTATATCCAGTTTTTGATAGCCACCTTCTCATTGTCGCCTCGCTCATAGCAAAATGGTCTGCAACGCACTTGCTACTCCAATTATAACTCAAGTCGGTTTCAATTAGTCTTCGAACTTTGGTTAATGGTTTTTCCTCTTGTAACTGAATGATATATCCATTTTGCTTTAACCATAATAATGGTTCAGAAAGGCGACTTTCTAAGATTTCTGGTGGCAAGGTCTTTGATATATCAATTGTATTAAGAAATATGGATAAAATTTCAGAGTTTGAATATTCTTTCCTGCTTACAAGTTGCACTAATTTATTATGAGGGGGAGGTTTTGAATCATTAAAAACATTTTTAATCAAATGTCCATCGAAAGAAACTCCAATTGCTTGGTAATTTTTGTCTAAATGTGGTCTATTTTTCATAGTAACAAAAGAGCCTGGTGCACAAACAAGAATGTCACCTTTATTTCCAACAATCTCATTTCCTGAGTTGTCCACTATAACTTTAGAGCCGTTTTGAATAAAAAACAAAAATGTCTTACTGAAATATAAGTCTGAGAAAGTAGCGGTTGTTGCCTGAGAAATATGGAGAACCGATACATATTCTATTATTTCATCAATTTTTTTAGTCATCGTCAAAACTAATTTTATTATATATTTTAATCTGCTTTTTTTATAAGTACCACTTAAAATAACTTTGGAGTATAAGCTTTTTTGTATGTTACTATTACAAAATCAATAGTACAGAAATTATTCAATATTAAATCTAACCCTACAATTAGACTCTTTGTCAGTAAATACAAAAATGGCATTGCTAGCTAATCATGGTATTATAATCAAAATATAGTTACCCTTATCTTTTCATCAATAAAGAAGGAGTTTTTTTTATATTGTTATCAAAATTTATGTTAACAATTATGCTACTTTTTAGGTGGTTGTAGGCGGTCAGTACCGGACATAGACCGACGGAGGTTACAACTTTTTGTTAGCTACAAGGTGTAAGATTAAACTTATCAAATTCTATATGTACATGTAATGCACATATTTATTAAATGTGTACATTAAATTGATTTATTTGTACACGTTTAATAGTTTAAGGAAGAATAACATAGTTTTAGTTAAGTGGTAAGTAATAGAATGTTTCATTGAAGGCGTTTAATTAGTTATTCTTTTATTCTATTTTCGTTTTGACATTTTGTAAGAATTTACTATATTCCATCTCCACTCTATTTAAAGGTAGCTCAATAAGAGTCCTTTTTATAATTGTGCCTCTGTGGCGGAACTGGTAGACGCGCTGGATTCAAAATCCAGTTCTTTCGGGAGTGAGGGTTCGATTCCCTCCAGAGGCACCATTTATTACTTTTGTTACATACACCAGCACCATTTATTACTTTATAGACATCCGCCAGAGTCTATTTTCCCTTTGCAATACAACGATTTTTTGATCTACTCTATTCATCGCCGTCCAACGGGGTTTAGCAAAGTATCACCACTTTTGGTGATACTTCTGGTGAGCACCAACGATCGATCCGATTGAATACTTTTATTACATCCCGTAAAGTCCAATTTTCCTTTACATAAAATCCTAAATAAACTTGCTGAGATTGTAGATTCAGGTAAATTAAAACTAGTTCTAGATTAGGAAGAGTTCGGGTTAGAAGATATTAGCAAAGAACATGACCGCCTAACAAGTGGCAAGGCTATGGGCAAAGTGGTTATGAATATTTAAAGAGGAGTAAATAATGAGAAAAGCGTTAATAGCCATAGGT
>Ga0213866_10001650_pt1 | contig 16365 bp, 23 predicted proteins | sample PICome_11_FD_160079 | JGI IMG/M metagenome (GOLD analysis project Ga0213866, IMG submission 160079) | Coastal seawater microbial communities near Pivers Island, North Carolina, United States - PICO284 | ecosystem: Environmental > Aquatic > Marine > Coastal | place: USA: North Carolina...
ACTACATACAAATAAAACCTCCATCATTTCTTTTATTTGTTTCCAGGTAAATTCCTTAATTAAGGACAAATAGGCAATTGGTACATCCTGTATAGCATCCAAAACTTCTTGTATTTCTGGTGAAATATCTGGGTGTGATGTTTCCTTACTTTTTTCATACATTAAAATTTCTTGTTCAATAGATTGTTGGTTTTCAAGTTGACTTGTCATGACCGTAGTTAATACCATAACCGTTACAAAAAAAATTACTTCAATTTTTTATATTATTAGTGCCTTTTTCTCAGTTCCTTTTTTTAAGTTAAATTAATCATCGCTAATTTTTGGAGCTAAATAAAACCTCATTTTATTGTTTTCATCATTTCCGATATTGTATATCAATTGTATTGGCAATTCAGGACTCATATGTATTTCTACATTATTACTTAATTTATGAAACTGACATATATGTGTAATATATTTAATAGCAAAACTAGATTCTACTGTTTCTCCTTCAACTACAGCTAATAGTTCTATATTTTCCATGTCTATATCCACTTTCATTGAACCTTCTGTAGAATTACTTTTTAATAATAACTTTTTATCGTCACAAGATATATTCAAGGTATCACTAAATTGACTCAATGAATCTAATGTAGATTTAAATTGTGAAGATTTCATAATAATATCTACTTCATATTCAGTTTCAGGAATAGTTAAACAATCTACTTCTATGTCCATCAAGGGCAAATCAAATATATAATTAAATGCTCCTTTTTCCAATTTACTTGTAAGATGGATATCCAAGTTATCCCCTTCTTGTGATTCCAATTTAATAGTATGAAGGTTAGTCCAAATATTCAACATTTTATTAAATATTGGCAAATGAATACCAAATCTATGTTCCAAACTACTATTAAATTCGGGATTCCATACATCAAACCAAGAACCTTGTAAAAACAACTCATAAACACATACATGAGAATCATCCATTCCTTGTATATACATTTTATCTTCATCAATGAAGATACAAACTTTATCAGTAAAATTTTTAAGATGTTTGAAAATGCTAATAAAAGTTTCGCATTTCTCAGTGTCTTGAATTTCAATTCTCATTATTGTTGTATTATAATTTTAATTTTAGATACTTTTAAAAATCAATTTTATATTTAAATAAAAAATATTGTATTACTTGAACTTTTTTTCATAAATTAATTTGATTTAATACTACTTATTAAGTTTTTATATTTTCCCTCTTCTAATCTTAATTCAACAGCATGTTCCGTTTTTTCTTCAATTTGTTTTAATTCATCAGGTTGTATATTATATTTATCTAATATAGATTTAATTTGTCCATAGGTAGTATGGTCTCTAATTATTTCTCCGTTACAATTCATAACATTTCCAATTTTAATACTTCTATATATTTTTTGGTTATTTGTATCCAAAGCATTGGTGGTTTTACTCCAACCGTTTTCTCTTTCATCATGACTTCTAACCATTAATCGTTCAATATGACTGGACATCTTTTATTAATTATTAATAATATTTATTATTTAATAATTAATTTCAATTTTTTTATTAATTTAAAAAAAACATAAAGATGGGTTACTTAAATTGGACTGTTTGGATCTAAACCTTGCTGGATTAAATTGTGATCTGGTTATAAAATAATTAGGTCGTGCTGTTCCTGGGTCTAATTTTTGATTAACACCATGTAAAGATTTATTTTTTTGTTCAAGAGGAAATGGGAAAGCATTAAGTTTCTGAGGAGTATTTTTAATGTTAACTATAATATCTCCAGTTTTAGTTGTTTGTCCTTCAGTTACCTTTATTCTAATAGTATATGTTTGATAATTATTTTTACATCCTAATATATTTTTTGTCGAAATTGTTAAGGTTCCATTAAACGAATCCATTATAATTGAAGTGGGGATTTCAGATGAAGTTACTGAAATTAAAGTATATGTTCCTGCCCCTACAGGCGATCCTGTATTAGTTGTCATAATAATCTCAATTGGATATTGATTATAATCATATGAAGTATAGGTTGCATAAGGAATTACAGGTGTTTGGTTGAAATAACCTGTCACGGTTGGGGTTTTTCCTGGAGCGCTATATGGGGGTGTTGTATCTGGATTATTTTGTGTATTCCATACGGAAGAATCTGTTGCTAAAGGACAATTTAAGAACATAGTAGTTAAAATAGTTGAAGAAGATACATCCCAGGATCTTATATATTGATCAAATGAAGAAGCAGTATTAAACATATTTGACATTTTAGTAACATTACCTACATTCCAATTATTTAAAGGTTGATTAAAAGCAAAAGCATTATTAAACATAAACTCCATTTTAGTAACATTACCTACATTCCAATTATTTAAAGGTTGATTAAAAGCTACGGCACTACTAAACATACTATTCATATTAGTAACATTACCTACATTCCAATTATTTAAAGGTTGATTAAAAGCAAAAGCATTATTAAACATATTTGACATTTTAGTAACATTACCTACATTCCAATTATTTAAAGGTTGATTAAAAGCATTAGCATTATTAAACATACCCCCCATATTCTGTACTCCTGAAACATCCCAGGCTATATAAGGAATTGTTATAACAGGATTTGGATGAGATTTAACTGTATTTGTATCAATAGATTGGTTGAAAATAAAGGCATTCTCAAACATTTTCTCCATATTTATTACTTTACTTGTATTCCATCTTGAAATATCATAATTAACTGTTCCTTTACCATTAAAGGCATTAGACATATCTGTTACTAATTGTGTGTCCCAAATTTCAATTTGTCCATAAAAAGGAGTATAAAATGGGTCTGTAAATTCTTGTTTAGTACCTGGTGGGTCAGTAGAAAACCATAAAGTAACTACATCTTGAAATGAAACATCAGCAATAGAAGTATAAGACATAATATAAAATATATTGATATAAAAATAAAATATAATTTAAAAGATGAATAAATTACCAAATGAATTATTAGATATAATATGGAATCATTATTGGGGATTTAAATATAGTGAAGAAGTGGTAAAAGAAATAAATCTGCCTAATAATGAAATAAATAAAATACTTTTATTTTTAAGAAATCATTTTATAAATAATAAAAATGAGATTTACGATAAACAAATAACACATAACCTAGAAAAATATAATGCCTCATTACTAGAAATAAACAAGAATAAAGGCTTAAGATTGCTTTATAAATTAAATAATCCATTATTACAATATTGTTTTGATGAAGAATATTGGCAATTGTGTTTTCACAATGTGAGGGATGAATTAAAAGCAATAACCATATTTAGTATCATTTTTAATAATCCAAATTTACGATATAAATTATTATATAGATTTACTAAATTATAAAATAGAATATAAACAGAATAGTTTATTATTAAAAAATGATATTAAAACTAGTGTTATTTTCCTTTATTTGTCCTACTTCGTCCTATTTAACAACAAGAGCAATGAGTTCTCTGCCAAGAATGAATACAAAATTGTTGGTAAAAAGAATAAATATATATGAACCAAAGACAGAATCACAAGAAGAATATGTGAAAATGTTAGATGATAGTAGGTATAAAATGATAGTAGCCAATGGAGCAGCAGGAACAGGAAAAACATTATTAGCATGTCAATCAGCAATAAAAGAGTTATATGATGGAGATAAAGACAAAATAATTATAACTCGACCAGTTGTTCCAGTAGAAGAAGATATAGGATTTTTGCCAGGGACATTAAATAAGAAAATGGATCCATGGACAAGACCTATAATGGACATATTTAATGATTTTCATTCTAAAAACAATATAAAAAATATGATGAAAGACAATACAATTGAAATAAGTCCACTGGGATTTATGAGAGGAAGGACATTTAAGAATGCATTTATAATAGCAGATGAGATGCAGAATTGTTCTCCAAATCAAATGATCATGTTATTAACAAGATTAGGAGAAAATAGTAAAATAGTAATTACGGGAGATTTAAAACAATGTGATAAAGAATGGAGTGGATTAAAAGATTTGTTGGAAAAATTGGAATTATTTTATAATGATAAGGAAATAATGAAAAAGGATGGAATAGGAATAATAGAATTTACAAATTTGGATGTTCAAAGGAGTGAATTAGTAAGTAAAATATTAAAAATTTATAACCAATAAAAAATAAAATTGATTTATTTTTAATAAATAAATAAGTATTAAAAATAATTAAAATGGAAAGAAAATCGGATATGCAATATACCTTTATGAGAATGACAGATTGGGATAGATGTAGTGAATGTCATGCCAATACAGCTCAAAATGTATGTCAAAATTGTGGAGATATAATATGTCTATATGATGAATGTAGTATAAGTTTTCCTCATAAAAATAATGATATATTTTCAGTATGTTCAACATGTACAGAGAGTATAAGTAAAAAATTGAAAATAGTAGAAACAGAAGATTATCCTGAATTAAGACTATTAAAAAAGAAAATAAAAAAGAGGTTAAAGAATAAAATAAGACAATATGAGTAATACAAAATGTAAAAATATTTAAATAAAAATATTTTTTAAATATATATGCCTGTAAATGTGTTTAGAAAAGCGAATCAAAATTTAACGAGTGGTGAAAATACAAGATATACTCGCCAAAAAACTATATTTAAAGGAGCTATAAATGTGGCTGAAAATGGCGGAAAATTAATAAAAAAAACCAAATCAGGACAAAGTAAAGGAACTTATGTTGGTGATATATATACAACAACAACAGGACAGAAATTAATAGGTGCTAAAAGTTATGAGGCTTTATATGATGTAACAATTGGCAAATATTTGGCGGATCCATTAGCATTTGGAATATCTGATGCTGGAAATATATGGGAAGGAAATTTATTTGTGACTGATTTAAGTGGATTAGTAGGGTTAACAAATACGATTACAACTGGTATTAATAGATTAACTTATCCGATTGATTTTAATGCCAATTATGAATATCCTCCAATTGGTTGGCCAGATGCTTCTAATAATCAAGCAGGTGGAATATTTGTAGATCCTAATAAAACAGTTTTTTACCCTAAAACTGGAGGAAAAAATAGTTCTTTAGGTGATTGTTATTTATATGATGAATTAGCATACCTACAACATGTCACATATCAAAGACAATTTTATGAAAAATTTGCTTTAAGATATCCAGGTATTCAAAATGGAATTATAAGTCCAGTAATTTATCCTGCATCTCATTTATCCTTAAAATGTGATAAAAATTGGGTGAAAGATATAAGTTATGGAATTATTTGGAATGGATATGTTCCTGGATATGTTTAAACCCTTGAAGATGAGTTAATATTGATATAATGTAGTTGCGGTTAATGTAAAACTCCAATCATTACCATTTAAATTAACAGTATATCCCTTATCATTTACTAATCGAACTCTCATTCTTTCTATATCAACTGGTCCAAAATAGACCCGTTTTGCCTCATCTAAATTAAAATCATCAATAATTTGTTGTCCTGGGGACAAATTATTGGCTAATCTTAAAGGAATAAGAGCTAATACATCGGTAGTTGTAGGTGAAGTTAACATATTTTTGTTGGTAGATGTTCTTGCTTGAGTAGTTTGATTAAGAGTATAAAGTTGTGCTTGGGTTAATTTTCTAGGAGCATTTTGGACATAAGAAGGTGTTTTTGTATGATTAAATGTAGGGGTAGAACACTCTTGAGCGATTTGTAAATTGGTATTCCAATAAGATGGAATTTCAGCATATTTTTGCGTAGGTGTAATACCAACTAGTCCTTTATTGAGATGATTTTGATTAAAGTCATCAAGAATTAATAAAAAATATTTAGATCCAAATGTATCTATTAAAGCTTCTGATGTAATGCTATTTCCATCTTCAATTGTATATACTAATTGTCCATATAAAGGATTAGTAGCTGCTTCAGAAGGAGGATAATTAATATTTCCTCGGAAACCAAGAATCCAACCCAAATTATTATTAAATTTTGATGTAATTGCACATGTAGAATCACAAGTTAAAATTCCAGAGGGATCATAAAAAGTAATTGTTTTTGTGCTACCAGTTTTATTTTGTATAGTTGTTTTACCTGTTTTAGAATTATTAGAAATAAGCATACCCGAAATATCACTTGTCAACACAGATGAAATATCATCAATTAATTCGGTATTTGAATAATTACCACTAGGTATACTTACCATAGAATTATCAACAAAAAAACAATTATTAGCTTGATAACTAGCATCAATTAGATACCAAGTATATGGAATTTGAAAAGCGGTAACTTCTAAACTAATTGTGTTATTTAGAATATCAGTTAAATCGAGAGTATAGTTAGTAGGTGAAGATACTCCATCAGGATTAGGGTCAAAAGGAATAATATTTTCTCTATATTGACTGTCTATATTTATAAGACGAGTATTAGTATTTTTTAAATTAGGATTTAATTGTCCTTGAGCGACAGGAACTTGAAAAGTATTACTAACACCTAATTGATTTTTATTCATAACATAATTATCATTTTGGTTAAATATACTAACTTGTTGAGTTCGGTCAGTAACTTTATTAGCTTGGTTAGGATCAGTTTGTTGTTGGGAAGGATATTCATTAGACCATAAATTTCCGATTTGTGAGTCTTGATTATTTTGGAGGTTAGAATCATCGTTATCACTTTGATAATCTAAATCCTCTAATAATTTATTTTGAGCTTGTTGAAAAAAATTAGCATAATCATAATTATCTTCAGATGTATATCTATTTATAAGAGGTGACGAGGCATTAATAATATCATCATAAGAGACATCATCTTGGGAATTTAAATCAAACAGCTCTAATAAATCTTCTTGGGTGTAATTATTAATATTTAAATCGATCGAGCTAGACATTTAATATATATTAATTAATTAATTTATTTTAAATATTTATTAAACAAATTGTTGAAACATTTTATAAAATCAAATTCATATTTATTTTTTAAAATCCATTGTGGAAGTTCAGTTATGCCTTGGGCTCTTTTACAGTGTCTTTCCCCTTTAAATAATAATTGTTCTAGAACTTCAATAACTTTATGATAATAAGGGTCTTTAATAAGGGAAATATCTAATCTTTTTTTACCCTTATAAATATAGCGGTTATAATCTTGGTCATTATAGATTCTATAATATTTATCTGGATGATGTTTATTAATAATGAGTCCGATGCCTTTTATTTTATTTTGTGAGTTATTCATTTCAATAACATATATATAGGATTCAAGGGGGATATGTTCTTTAATACGAATAGGAGAACCATATATGCATTGATGAGTATTTATTTTATTTTTATAAGAAATATATTGTTGGAATGTGTCTTCATTAAAACGAGTGGTAGCTATAAACTTATTTGACATTTATAGAATAAAATAAATATCAAATATATTATTCAATTTTTTTTAAAAAATCTAAAATAAAGGACAATACTTACCACCAAAAAATAGGCAAAGGCAACAGCAAATGTGCCATAAAATCTGGTTTTTTTATTAAAAGGTAAATTAAATAAAGCTAAATATGGATCAATAATATTGACATATTTTTTATTGTATAATTTATATTCTAAATGGCTTATAAAACAGCCATTAAAATAAATAAATAATAATAAGAAAAAAATTAAGAAAATATAGTTATATAAACAAGAGTTATAACTACCAGGTATAAAAACAAATATAAATAAATACCAAGGAAATGTGAAATGCCATGCTTTAATCATAAATGCCCAAACTTTATTAGAAATATTAGTTTTATTTAAAATTTTAATTATAAAGTTGACAAACTGACTGCGTTGTAATTTTCTGTCTTCTAGTGACAACATAACTATATATTTTTGGTAAATTATATTTATTTATATAACTTATAATAGTGCCTTTTTCTCAGTTCCTTTTTTTAAGTAAATTAAATTTTAAAAAATGGCTTCATATCACATACTAAGTGTATTCTATCAATAGGACTATTATTCGTTACACTATGTAAAGTATTTACATTAGTATACCAAAAATAGCCTTCGTCTAGGTGTGTTTCATACAATACTTCTGCATTCCACACACTAAAACCTTCAGCAGGTTTTTGTAATGGATAGCCTATTTGGAATTTTACATCTTTGTGCGTAATGATTGGCAAATGAACCCTTATAATTTTATTATTTTCTTTAAATACTTCTTCGTCAGTATGAAATTTAATTTTTCCATCTTTTTTGAGTTTTAATAATCTAACTAAATAAATATCAGTTGGGATTTTTTCTAATAATTGTTTAATGGAAGGAAGTTTTTCAATAATATCGGTATAAATATAGTTAGTAAAATCGGTTTTTTTTAGAAAAGATTGTTCCTCTCCATTTTGACTTTTTAAAGTAAGACTTTCCCAATTATTTGTGATTAAATCTTTGTTAATCCAAGTTTCATTTAAATTAAATATTTCTTTTTTAATTTCTTTTAAATCAAATAAAGTAGGATTAATTTTCATATAATTTCTCTCTATTGGCCATTTTGGAATTATAATTGGTGTCCATAATTTATTTTCTAATGTTTTATTTTGAAATTTTTCTAATTTACTCTTGTCTTTTTTCTCTTTAATTATTTCAAATTGAAATTGATGCATTATATATTTATTTGTTTTTTTATTTGTGTTAAATCTGATTTAAATGTAATTCCATTCCATTCCCCTTTGCTTTTAATTAGATGTAGTTCCATTTGATCTTTATTAATTATCTTATTTATAAAATCAGGTAGTAAAGCTTCTTCTATTAAACAGCAATCATTTTCTTTCTTAAAATCTTCCGCTAATTCCAATAAACACATTAATACTGGAGGTTGTAATAAAAATAAATTTACACTTACAAAAATACTTTCTAATTCAGATTGATTATAATAAATTCTCTCTATATTCAATTTCTCTTTCATTACTTTTACTATACCATCTTTTTCTTCTATAAATCCTCTATTTGCTTTATTTTTATTTTTCAAGGTTTTTCCTAACTCATAACCTATTATATAATTCTTATTTTTATCACATTCCTTACTTATTTGTTCAAATGTTTTTTCATCATATAAATCATCACTATTTAATAATAAAAAAGGTCCTTTCATATATGACCATGCGGAAGCTGCTGCCTCGCCTGTTCCCCATGGTTTATTACGATACCTAGGAATTTCTTGAATATTGGATGTTAAATGAAATTCTAAGTCATATTTATATCTTACTTCCTTTACTTCCTTTAGTATATTTAAAGCATTATCTTCATTAAGTACCAAATGAATATGTTTAACATTTATATATTTAATTATTTGTTGAAAAGAAATTTCAAATAAGGTTTCTTTGTTTGGTCCTATTTTAGCTAAAATCTTTGGTTCACCACCATATCTAGATGATTTACCTGCTGCCATAAATAATAATGATAATTCCAACATTAATATATGATGACAAAATATATTTATATCAAAAGTAGTTATATTTAATTTTGTAATATCTCTCTATGAACTCTTTCTCTTCCTTATTTATATCTATTAAATCGTATATTGATTTTTTCTTTTTTAATATTTTTTCTGGTATGTTTGAGAAATCAGGAATAAACTCAAAAACATACTTTTCCAAATATCTCATTCTGTATCTGGTTGTCTCAAATAGAAATAGAATTAGTTCCGTAGAGAGAAATTCTTTAATTAATTCCAGCTGTTTTATAGACTTATTTTTAATTATATAATTATCTCTCGTGCTTATTCCATATTTTCCCTCCTCATCCAAGTAAGGAAAGCCATACATTTTATGAGCCATTATAATTTTAGGTTCTCCATGGAACATAAGTGGTTCATTACTATAATTAATTTCCAAATAAGGTTGTTTCTCTTTATTTAATTTGGTTGTTTTGATATTCTCAAATTTAAAGAGAGGAGAGAAATGATTTATTAATTGAGTGTCTTTTTTGGGTAAATTGGTTTTAATTACATTTAATTTTCCATATTTATTTGTTATTTTCAAAAAACTTATTAACAATAGAGAGAAAATCGAGTGGAATTGGCATATTATCTCTCAATATTAATGTTTCATAATTATTTTTGAGAGAATCAAATAGCTCTATTTTTCCTTCATTTTCTCTCTTTGTCAATAAAAAATAACAAGTAGGTGTTTGAACATGAAATCCAAATGTTTTATTTGTTTCGTTAGCATTTAAAGTATGTAACTTGGAAATATCATATTTTAATAATAATTCATACATTCCAGCTTTATCAGGTTTCATCCATATAGAGGGAATCAATACATTCATAATACCATTTTCATTTAATAGAGAGATATTCCGTTTAATAAATTCGCACCATATAGTCTTTCCATCCTCTTTTTTATTTACATTATTTTTTGTAGGGACTTTTTTTACACCATTAAAATTATATGGAGGATTACCAATGATAAAATCAAATTTTAAATTCGTTTTCCATTCCAAATAATTGGCTTCTATTATATTCGCTTTATTACCGAATTTCTCTCTTAAAAATGGGATATTATCCTTGTTATATTCAACCATATAGATCATATTTTTAATTATATGTTCTTTTCTCTCTTCTTCATTAGGAATTACCTCTTTGAGACACTTGAATAAACAAAAATACAAACATAAACTATAATTTCCATGACCAGAACCAGCATCTAACCATTTATAATGTTTATTAGAAAACTTATCTGATGGAATAATAGATAACATTTTGTTAATAAAAGAAAAAGGAGTATTAATTTCTCCATATAACTCTTTTAATTCTGGATTATAATCGAGATGTTGAGAGAAATTCTCCTCTAAATTCGATTCTAAATGAATATTAAAGACTGACATTAATATTCATTTATTTTTATTTTCTCTCATTTAAACCTATATGAAAATCCTACCAATGTTTTGATATTTTTTTAATACAATTGCTTCATATAAATTTGGAATAATGTCATTGAATAATTTGTATAATAAAAGTATTAAAGCTAAACTACCCATAATAATTGCTATTTTTTCTTCCGTTTTAATGGAAAATAAATGACGACTATGATCATGTAAGTATTTTAAGTATCCGTTCTTTGCCATATAATATTAATTTTTATTTTAATTAATATTTTCCTCTAATAATAATTCTTGGGCTGAATTTTGTTTATAACATAAATTTACACAATATATACACATATAAATAATAAACATACCTAATAAACAAGCACATAAAACTATTGTAACTAGTAATAACAAATCTAAAAAATTCATATTATATTTTAAATAAATTTGTATTTATTTCTTTTTTAAAGTAGATTTTAATTTTCTTTTTATTTTCTCTCATTTTTACTTAACATCTCATCTAATTTTCGCTATATTTTATTAAATTTTTAGCACTTTTTTAGCTGGTTCTAATTTTGTATTGTATGCTTTATGTAGAAAATAAATGGATGTTAAAAAAGTAGTAGTAGCTAAACTATATAATGTATATTTTTCAGGTATATATGGATTTAGTTTTGATCCTATAATAGAAAAAGAAATAACTGTTGGTATTAATATAAGACTAATTTTCCAATCTACTTCTTTACGTTTATAGTATTGATAAGCTGCTGCCATTGTTATTGGAAAAGATGTATATACTAATGTGGTACCTGCTGCTAATGCTTGATTTTTAACAATACCCAACATTAATAAACCTGTTAATATATAAATAGCTCCTGTATTTCCTTGAATTCCACCTAATAATCCAACAAACATAGATAAAAACACCGTTAGAATATATTTATTCATATAAATTGTAATTATTTATTTCTTTTTTAAAGTAGATTTTAATTTTCTTTTTATTTTCTCTCTATGTTTCTTTGTATGACTCTTATTTCTGAGTTTATTTGTAATAAATTTTTCTTGTTTTATTATTAAATCTACTATATTTTGATAAAAACTTCTGAACTCTTTTTTATCCTTTTTAAGTTCTTCATAGGAAAACAATTTTATTTTAGCTTTTTCAAGTAATCCATTATCCTTTTTATGCTTTACATGAGGTAAATAACGAGAGAAAAACTCATAATTGTTTTTATAATAATAAGGAAGTTTTTCATCATAGTCCATAAAAAAAATATAAGTGGTATATTCCTTGAATTTAATGGTTACTATTTTATTTTTTTTTACAATTTCTCTCAATTTTTCTGCTGATCCTAAGAATCCATTTATTTCTTCTGAACCTTCTCGGGTTGCTGTGTCTAAAGGTGATTCTCCTTCTTCTTTTCCTCCCCCAAAATCAGCCCATCCAGGAGTATCATCTAGTTCATTTTCCTTTCCAAATAAAAAAAATATTTTATTATTTTTAATTGCTACAGGTAGTATTCCACCTCCCATTAATATTACTCTATATTATTTTTTACGCATTATCACAAACATTCATAGTCATCCATGCCCTAGTAGGAGGTAGATGTAATTTGTCTTCTGACATGTATCTATTTTTATATATTTCATTTATTTCATCATCTATTTCTGTATTATAATCCATTGAATCTATTGATGATAAAGAATACATCTCATCTATATCACAATTCATTGGATAAATTGGTGCGAAACTATGTGATTTATCGTTAAGCCATTCAGGGTGATTTTCTTTTGGAATATATTCTCTCTGATAAAGCTCCTCATAAATACAATCAACTTCATTTTCAATTTTTTGAATTTGATTTGTAAATAAATTTCTCAATTCATCCAATTCTGAAGCGATATGCTTCTCATTAGATTTATTAGGTAGTAAAAGCCAATACCAAGGGTCATCATAAACTAATCTTGCTTCTTTATATGGATTTTCAATTCTTTCTTTTAAATTTACAGCAGCACAATTATTCATATTCCAATATTCAAAATGAATAAATGCCATTCTATATTTATAACCTTCTCTAGAGATTTTAATTATACTATCAATTCTCTCCACCTTACCTATATTAAAATCCTCAAATGATCTCTTAATTTTCTGAATAGGAATATTCATAAAAATATGAGGAATCAAGATAGAATAAGATTGAGAGGACATGATTAATAAACTTGAGTTACTGATACAATATGGTAATACAACTATTAAATTAAGTATTTGAAACTTCAATTTTTTAAGTAATTAAAAAAAAATTGAAATTAATAAATTTGTATTTAATTTTATATAGATTATAATTAAAATGGATTTTAAATTTGACAAGCGCAAGACCAAAAAGGATAAAGAAAGAAGAAATAAAGAATTTAATGGTAAATATAGTCAAAAACATATAAGAATACAAGAAAAAGAACAAGAAAATCATCTTAAAAACATAACCACTGAAAAGCAAAAAAAAACAGACAAAAAAGGAAAAAAAAATAAACACCTAGAAAACTAATTAAAAAATAAATATAAATAAAATAAAATCATAAAAAAGAATAAAGAATGACATAAATTATATAAAATTAATAAATAAGTGGTCCATATTATATTCAAAAAAAATCTACAAAAGAAGTAGTAGTCTTCATTCTTGAAGACATTCTTTTTTTCTTATCACACTCACTTCGAATATGACTGGAAACTTCCTTTGAAATTTCACTCTTAATTTCGTCTCTCTTCAAAGCTCGTTCTGCTCTCTGCTTTTTTTGGTCATCACATCTTTTCTTTAAACATCTTTGCTCATAACGAACAGTTCTATCAGTTTGAGTATTGAGTGCTCCTGGCATTATATAATGATATAAGGTCTCCTTTTTAAATATGTTTAAAATATATTTATTAACATTTAATATGTAGCTCTTCCACCATCATAAACTTGTTCAAACATAAGTGCACAAGACCAGTCCATATTATTCAAATTAACTATTCTTCCATATTCATCATATAAAGTAATTCTTAATTTTTCAATATTAACAGGACCAAAATAATTTCTACTTCTATTAATTTGAGTTGAAAAACCATCATCTTCTCCTGTTTGATAAACACCATTGGATTGTTGAATAGAAGCCAAATTGATTCTAGCTAAAATGTTATTATTATTAATAGAATCTGTATAGGCAGAAACATAATAATTATTTACATTATTGTTATAATCATCTATCGCTACAAATAAGTATTGTGGTCCTTTTATATAACATAATCCTTCTGATATTACAGAGGATGGAGGAACCGTAACTCCTGATACATCAAAAGGAGGACCAGAATCATATATATTTGTTCTATAACCTAATTGCCATCCTAAATATAATGGTAATGCTTCGGTTTCGAGATCTCTGGCTATAAGGTCAGTATTAGTTTGATTTCCATTTACACTCATTAATATTCTAAATCTTAAATGATTTGGATTAGTAGTTAAAACCCCATTATAATCTGTTATACCAGATGGATCAATTGCAAATATACTTCTTCCACTAGTATGATCAACTGTATAAACTAAACTAAAACTGGGATCTGAAATAATAGTTTGACTACCACCTAATATATCTTGATTCGGATCCCTTAAAGCAGCATTCATAGCTGATTCAATTAGAGTAGCTCCTGTAGTTTCATTAATCGCAGTTTCATAATTACCATCTGGTAATGTGATTCTTACAAAATGTTTAGCCGTTGGGTCGTTTCCATTAATATCCCAAGATATTACCATTGAATTATTGCCCAAAGCTCGACTTATAGCATAATAAGATAATGGTATTTCTATTGATGCTAAACGCATATTAATAACATTTTCAAATTTATATGGTAAAGTAAGTCTTTGATCAGAAGAAGATGTTTGATAATAATTTGGTCTAAATCTTGAATCAATATTAAGAGCACGCTTAATTGTTGTATATCTAATTGGATTTATTATTCCAGGAGGTGCGCCTCCATCGTCTCCAATATTTAAACCTTTAATAGATTCTAAATGATATGCCTCCTTTCTTAATTTCTCATTTTTAATGATAAAATTATCATTCACCTGATATAAATCATTTTTCATTTCACTAAATCTATCTTTTCCTTTATAATGACTTTTATCAATAGAAGTTGATATTATTGATATTAAACGATTAGAGGCAGCATCTAAAAAATTCTCAATTCTTCTTTTGGTAGTTGAATCAACCTCATTATCTTGTGTTAATTTATTTAAAAGATTACCCTTTGATTTTTGTATATCTTCATATTGATAAGGATATTCCAATGTTAATATATCTTCTATTTCTTTATCAGTATATTCATTCACATCCAAATTTATGCTTTCCATATATAATTTTATAAGGTTTTTTTTAAATTTATAAAACTAAATAATCTAACAACAATTATTTCGTTTTTTAGGTTTTTCTTTTATAGGCTTTTTTTCTTTTTCATCATTATACCTAATCACTCCTTTACAATAATCTTTTATATCTAGAATTTTATCAATTAATAAATCTATTAATATTTCTAAACACTGTTTATTAGTATTTAAACAACTTAATTCTTTATAAATCACATTGTCTTTGTTTTTAAATTTCTCAAGTTCTTCATTTGGAATAATGTTTTTTAAATCAGACTTATTTCCAATTAATAAAATTGGATGGTTATGATTACATTGATTTGACATTTCTAATAGATTTAACCAATTCTGAATATTAATATATGATTCATATTTGCTTAAATCAAACATTAAAATTATTCCACATGCTTCTCTAAAATAGGTAGTTACTATACTTTGAAATTTTTCTTGACCTGCTGTATCCCATATACAAATTTTATATTTTTCGTCTTTGTATTTTTTATTTATAGCCATAAAATCTACTCCTATTGTAGTTGTTGGATTAGTATAGGGTTCATCCCGCAACTTATAAAAAAAAGTAGTTTTTCCTACATTAGCATCTCCAACTATAATTAATTTTAATTTTATATCGAACTCAATAAATATTTTACTCATATAAATAATATATTTATTATCTTTAATCCTCTTTCTTTTCATCTAATAACATAATTGCCATTGCTGAATAATTATGTAAATCTATTAATGTATCTCTCATTTTTTCATCATCTACTAATGCTATTTTATTTTTTTCAATTGATTCAAGTCTTTTAATTTTATCACCCATTCTTACTAATACTCCTATAACTCCAAATTCGGCAAAAGCATCTCCATAATCTTGATTTTTTTTTTTAAATAATTCTAAACCTTCATTTTGTACATCTTTCATTTGCTCAACCCTATTTGTCATTATTTTTATTTATATATTACTTTTTAAGTAATTTAGTATATATTTCTTAAACTCTTCTACGAATAGCATTTAAATTACCTGCTTGACTTGATTGTCCTACTCTTCCTATTGCTGTATGAGGATTGTAATAATGATTATTACTCTTAATAAATGTCATTGGAACATTAGGTAAAAATATATTACTTGAATT
>Ga0213866_10001651_pt1 | contig 16361 bp, 16 predicted proteins | sample PICome_11_FD_160079 | JGI IMG/M metagenome (GOLD analysis project Ga0213866, IMG submission 160079) | Coastal seawater microbial communities near Pivers Island, North Carolina, United States - PICO284 | ecosystem: Environmental > Aquatic > Marine > Coastal | place: USA: North Carolina...
TAGTAGTTAGATTTACAATCATTCTATCTACATCATCCCAGAAATTTTTTTGAGATAAGCCTTTGCTAGTAAGGTCAAGTTCATAAACATTTTTTTGCATTGATATGAGTTTTTGTAAAGAATGAAATTTAATAAAATTCATATAATTTGAAATTTTGCTGCTCCAGATACCCGATTTTTCTAAACTCAATCTAGGATTTGTGTTTTGTTTTGCAATAGCTGAACTGGTAACAATTTTACCAATTATCCATACTAACAAAGGAGCATAATGTGCTTCAGAATCTTTAATTGAATTAGTAATCCTTAAAGCATGTTTTACATTCAAATTTACAAGAGCATCTTCAAGTTCGAATGGAGCAAATTCAGCTGAATCTGTGTAAAAAAGATTAGGAATATCCATATCGTTTTCATAAATTAATTTAAGAATATTTATTTCATTTTGTTGAGCAACCAAGTTTCCAGAATTTAATTCGTTCATGTTCTTTATTAAATTTTTTCTGTCTTTTTCAGGAATAAATTCTAATTGAGCCTTTAGCCATATTTTTTCTTCAAAAGATTTCAATTTTCTACATTCAACAATAAGTGCATTTTTTTCCATAGCTTTATAAAGCTTTGTTTTAGTATTTAATTTCTCATTATGAGAGTTAATAATGATCGCAATATTTTCATTATTGAAAATGTTCTCTATTTGAAATATTTTTTCTAATTTATCTGGCAATCGTCCTTGATCATGACTTATATCAACAATTAATTTAGATCCAAAGAGAGATCCACCGGAACTCTCAATAATAATTTGCTCTATTTGATCAAAATTTTCTTTTGTGATCAGTCTTCTTTCATTGAATCCTTTTTGAGATAAATATTCTTTTATTAAATCTTTTGAATTATTTCTTAAGACAACTTCAGAGCCATATATAAAAAAAATATTTTTTGATTTTTCTAGATATTTCCCTAGAGAAAGTGATTCACATTTCAAAGAAATTGACCTCTAGCAGTATTTGGTTAAATATTTCATTATCAATAATTTCTTTGAGACTTCTGATTGCTTCTTGTTCAGCAAAAGGATTTAGCTCGCTCGAACTATATCTTTTCGTTACTTTAATATTCTTATTATTTGTTTTTGAATTACTAATAATTTCAAGTTTAATGCTTGCAGTCACTTCACCTTCTAGAGACCTGAGTGCAGATCCAGCATATATATTGTAGTTAGTCGAATTAAAGTCTCTTATATAAACACGAGTTTTATTTTCACCTTTAGCAGAAGAACTATTCAAAGATACATCTATTATTTCTTTAAGAGATTCAGGAATAGAATCATCATAGTAGACTATATAGTTTTCACCATTATCCGGACCTAATGCCATCTGACTAAAACTACAACTCGAAACAAGAAATATAGAAATGAATAATATTAAAGAATAAAAATGCTTCATAAAATTTATCTTAACTAGCAAATAAAAAATATTAAAGTATTAAGAAAGATTAATTAGCTAGATAACAAAATTAATAATTTTTCCTTTGATATAAATTACTTTTTTAATATTTTTTCCCTCAAGATTAATGGCAACATTCTCAATTTTTTTTGCAATTTCTTCTATTTTATTTTGGCTATCATCAATTTTAGCAGTTGTTTTACCTCTTACTTTCCCATTAATCTGTATTACTAATTCAAATTCAGATATTTCTAATAAGCTGTCCTCAACTTTTGGCCATGAAGATTCTATTTCTTCTGGAGCATTAGATTTATAAAAATGATTCCATAAGTGCTCTGAAACATGTGGCGCAATAGGATTAAGGGTTTTAAGAATAATAATTATTGTTTCATTCAAACAATATTTTTTTGAGTCTGAAGCATCTTTGTTTTTAAATTCATCAGGTATTGCATTTAGAAGCTCCATTATCGAAGCTATTGCAGTATTAAAGGAAAATCTTGTTTCAAAATCATTGGTAACTTTTTTTAATGTTGTGTGTGTTTTTCTTCTTAGTTCTAGCTCTTCTTTTGAAAAGATATTTGGGATACTAATTTCTTCGTAATTTTTGTTAATAACTAAATTCCATATCTTTTTTATAAATCTGGATGCACCCTCAACTGAAGATTCAGACCATTCTAAACTTTGTTCTGGTGGTGCGGTGAACATCATATAGAGTCTTACTGTATCGGCACCATATTTATCAATATAAGACTGTGGATCGACTGTATTGCCCTTTGATTTAGACATCTTTGCACCATCTTTAAGAACCATGCCTTGGGTTAATAGTTTTTTAAATGGTTCATTGCCCTCAACCATACCCATGTCTCTTAGGGCCTTATGAAAAAATCTTGAATAAAGTAAGTGAAGTATGGCATGTTCAATGCCTCCAATATATAAGTCTACAGGAAGCCAATACTTTGTGTTTTCATCAAAAATTTCACTATCATTATCAGCAGAAGTAAATCTAGCATAGTACCAAGATGAATCCATAAAGGTATCAAATGTGTCAGTTTCTCTTTGCACTTCATTAGATATTTTGAAGAAATTTTTATTTTGACTTAAAGGGATCGGTGGAGAGTTCTTTGGTAAATCTGGAAGAATTACAGGAAGTTCATTTTCCTCAACTAATTTAGCATCACCGTTTTCATATATTACAGGTATTGGGCATCCCCAATATCTTTGTCTACTAACTCCCCAGTCTCTTAATCTAAATTGTATAAGCCCTTCACCAAGATTTTTTTCACTGAGATCTCCAATGATTTTTTTTGTCGCTGAATCTGAGTTCAAGTCATCATATTTATCCGAGTTAATCAAAACACCTTTATTAAGAACAGGTAATTTATCATCTTTGCCAATTGAAATAACTTGTTTAATATCAAGATCATATTTAGAAGCAAATTCAAAGTCTCTCTGATCATGCCCAGGAACACCCATTACAACTCCTGTACCATAATCAAGAAGTACAAAATTCCCAATCCATACTGGAATTCGTTTATTTGTAAGAGGGTGTATAACTTTAATGCCAGTGTCAATTCCCAACTTTTCTGCTTTAGCCATGTCTGCTTCTGCAGATGATGTTTCCTTACATTTGATTAAGAAAGATTCAATTGCCTTATCTTTTTTTGATAGGCTTAATGCAATTTCATGATTTGGAGAGATAGCTACAAAAGAGACGCCAAAAATTGTATCAGGCCTTGTTGAGAAAACAGTTAGGTATTCTTCTGATCCTTCAATTTGATATTTAATTTCTGCTCCATGAGATTTACCAATCCAGTTTTCCTGCATTGTTTTCACATTTTCTGGCCAATCAACTTCACTTAATGATGAGAGTAGCTCATCAGCATAATCAGTAATTTTTATAAACCACTGATCAATTTCTTTAATTTCTACTGGCGCTCCAGACCGCCATCCTTTTCCATCTATTACTTGTTCGTTTGCCAGCACAGTTTCATCTACTGGATCCCAATTAACTAGTGATTTTTTTTTATAAACGAGACCTTTCTCAAAGAATTTTTTAAAGATTAACTGCTCCCATTTATAATAATTTGGATCGCATGTTCTTAGTTCTTTCGACCAGTCATATCCTAATCCCAGAGATATGAGTTGTTGCTTCATATGTTCTATGTTGTCATTCGTCCATTCTTTTGGGCTGACTTTATTAGCAATTGCTGCATTTTCTGCAGGCAGCCCGAATGCATCCCAGCCCATTGGTTGAAATACATTAAAGTTATTCATTCTTTTATATCTAGATATTACATCGCCAATGGTATAGTTTCTGACATGACCCATATGCAGTTTGCCTGATGGATATGGAAACATTGAAAGACAATAGTACTTCTCACGATTATCAGGTTTTGTTTCAAATCTTCCATCTTCAATCCACCTTTTTTGGGCAGATTCTTCAATTCTTTTTGGATCGTATTCAGTTGTCATCTTTCAAAAATTCATTTTCTAAATAGTTAATTGTATGATTATTATCAACAAAAGTTTTGTCATGAAGAATTCTTTGATGAAGAGAATGATTGGTTTTAATTCCATCAATAAAAAACTCATCTAATGCACTAATCATTCTTTTTATAGCGGAATTCCGTGAATTGGCTTGAGTTATTATTTTTGCTAGAAGAGAGTCGTAATAAGGTGGCACAGTATAACCCCCATATATATGTGAATCATACCTAATACCAAAACCACCAGGTATATGCATTTTTGTTATTTTTCCAGGAGAGGGTTGGAATGTTTCTGGGTCCTCTGCATTAATTCTACACTCCATAGCATGCCCATTAAAATTTATAGATTCTTGTTGTAAAGTTATTTCCATGCCAAGGGCAATTCTTAGCTGAGCCTTGACAATATCAAATCCAGTTATCATTTCTGTAACAGGATGTTCAACCTGAATTCTTGTATTCATTTCAATGAAGTAGAATTCACCATTTTCATATAAAAATTCAATTGTTCCTGCTCCTTCATATTTAAGTTTTTTACATAGGCTAATAGAAGCTTCATATGTTTGATCGAGCACGTCTTGATCGATATTTTTTGCAGGTGCTTCTTCGATAATTTTCTGATGTCGCCTCTGCATGCTGCAATCTCTAGTTCCAAGATGGATAGCATGACCCTTACCATCGCCAACTACCTGAATTTCAATATGTCTCGGATTAGGAATAAATTTCTCTAAGTAGATTTTTTCATTACCAAAAGCATTTTTTGCTTCTTGCATTGTTATTTCTGCATTTGAAATAAGATCATCTTCACTTTCGACAACTCTCATTCCGCGACCACCGCCACCTGCAGTAGCCTTAATCATGATTGGGTAACCTATGTTTTTTGCAATTTTTTTAAATTCTTTCGGATCTTCTGGAATATCATCTTTATAACCTGGAACGATTTGAATACCTGAGTCTTCAGCTAATGTTTTTGCAGTTATCTTATCTCCCATATTTTTAATAGTTTCTGAGTTAGGTCCAATAAATTTAAAACCACTTTTTTCACACATCTCTGCAAAATTAGAATCTTCAGCAAGGAACCCATAGCCAGGGTATATTGCATCCACTTGAGTTAATTCAGCAGCAGAAAGAATTGCTGGTGTATTCAGATAGCTTTCAAGTGGAGAGGCTGGACCTATGCAAACTGTTTCATCTGAAAACTTCAAATGTTTGAGGTCTTTATCTCCCTCTGAATAAACTGAAACAGTTGAAATATTCAACTCTTTGCAGGCTCTTATAGCCCTAAGTGCTATTTCGCCTCTGTTTGCGATGAGAACTTTAAAAGGCATGATAATTTAGTTAATCGTTATAATATGTTGTCCGTATTCGACTGGTTGCCCATCTTCTACGTTAATTGAAACTACCTTACCGCTAAAATCAGATTTTATCTCATTCATCATTTTCATAGCCTCAATGATGCATAGAACGTCACCTTCTTGAACAACGTCACCAACTTTAATAAATGGATCTTTATCTGGACTTGGTTTTCTATAAAACGTTCCAACAATTGGCGATGTTATTTGATTGCCTTCAACTTCTTCTTCTTGAACCACTTTTTCTGTAGCAACATTTGCTTCATTTACAACCTGTTTTTGTATTACTGGTTCGACATATGTTTGAGATTTATTGTCTCTTGAAATGCGAACCGACTCATCTCCTTGGCTAACCTCTATTTCTTTGAGATCAGAGTCCTGTAACATTTCTATTAATTTTTTAATTTTTCTAATATCCATCTAACTCTCCAAGTTATTATTAATAGCTTCATTAAGTGCTAGTTCATAACCTTTAAAACCATGTCCTTTGATAACTTTTGTAGCTATATCAGAAAGGTATGAAAATTTCCTAAAATCTTCTCTATTATCAATGTCGGAAATGTGTACCTCATAGAATGGAATTTCTACACTAGAAAGAGCATCTCTAATTGCAATACTGGTGTGTGTATAAGCTCCAGGATTTATAATAATTGAATTTATATTGTCTTTTAATTTTGCATCATGAATAGCATTAATTATTTCATGTTCAGCATTGGTCTGCTTGCAATATAATTTGCAGCCTTGCTTTTCAGCAAGAATTACAAGATTTTCTTCTAGCTCGGACAATGTTGCCTCGCCATATATACCTTTTTCTCTCATACCTAATAAATTTAAATTAGGCCCATTTATTAATAAAATGTTCATTTTAGCGATTTTAACAGAAATTAGACGAATTTATAAATTTTTTTAAAGAAGTTTATGTATTTGTATTGGATAGCAGATACCTACATCAGCACAGCCTTGGTATTTTATCAATATATTATTTAAATCCAACCCTGTCATATTATTTAATTTAATTAATGCTTTATTCCTGAGTATTCTACTTTCACCAAAGAATTCATCTTTATGCATATATTCTTCAGATTTTAAAATTTCAAACTTAAATGTCTCATTAGTATTTTCAATTTTTATACTTTCAAAGTATAAGTAGTATCCCTCTTTAATATCCCATGAAATTAACACAGCTTCATCACTTATAACTGTTTCTATATTAAACACTTTTATTGCTGGCAAAACCCCACTTTCTTTATTTAAAAAATCTAGTGTGCTCAAATTTGCGTATAAATTTGAAGATAGGAGTATAATTATAATCAATCTCATCATTGAGTTTAAAGAATAAACTTCTAAGTAAGCAAAATAAAGCACAAAATTATTTAAATAATCATGAGAACTATATTTTTAAAATTTTTTTTTCTAATACCATCATGGTTTTTTCAAATCTTTTTGATAAAGAAACCTCCATATAGAGGACACAGTTTCGATAAACAATCTCAAGCTTTAATTAGTCTGCAGCCAACAATAGATTTTACGAATATCTCAGATAGTGAACTTGTTGATTTAAGAAAGTTGATTGCAGAAAATAGAATTAAAAATAAATTATCGTTAATTACAAAGAAATCGGTTACAAAACATGATCACTTTATAGGTAGCGATAAAAATATTTTATTGCGTGAATATAATCCAAATTTTATAAATACTAATAAAGTAATTTTATTTTTTCATGGCGGCGGCTATGTATTAAATTCTGTTGAAACACATGATCATACAGTTTCTTATATGGCTGAAAAATTACAAGCTAGATTTTTTTCTTTAGATTATAGGCTTTCTCCTGAGAATAAATATCCTGATTCATTGGGCGATGCATTATTGGCTTATGAATGGTTGCAACAAAGTGGACACACGCCAGATAATATTTCTTTATGTGGTGATAGCGCAGGCGCTCACTTGGCAGCTTCATTAGTTCACAAGCTCATAGTTGAAAATAGTAATAGACTACCCGATAGTCAGTTTCTAATATATCCAATGTGTGATCCCAATTGTCAATCTGAATCATATGAAGATTTAGCAGAGGGTTATTTATTAACAAAAAAAACAATGATTTGGTTTTGGGAAAAATTTGGTAGTAAAAGTGAAGAGAATTTAAAAGATCAAGCATTTAATTTATTAAAGCTTGATACTGACTTAAAAATGCCAAACACTATTATTGTGACTGCTGGATTTGATCCATTGTGTGATGATGGAGAAAAGTATGCATATTTGTTGCATGAAAAAGGAGATAAAGTAAAGCAATTGCATTATCCTAATATGTTTCATGGCTTTGCAACTGCAACGCGAATAAAAGCTGTACAAATAGCTGTAGATGATTTTTTAGGAGAGTATGAAAAAATACTATGAACAACATATTAGAAATTAATAATTTAAGCATAAATTTTGCTACCAGGGATGGAGTTTTTAAGGCTGTAGATGGTATAAGTTTTAATATAGAAAAGAATAAGACTATGGCGCTTGTTGGCGAGTCAGGGTCGGGAAAATCTGTTACAGCTATGTCTATTCTTCAATTACTGCCGAGACCACAGGCATCATATTCACAAGCCTCATCAATAAAATTTAAAGGTGATGAAATAATTGATGCTCCTAATGATAAGTTATTAAACATAAGGGGTAACATTGTTTCAATGGTTTTCCAGGAGCCAATGACATCATTAAACCCATACCATAGAGTTGGCAATCAAATAACAGAGTCAATAATACTTCACACTAATATCACCAAAAAAGAAGCCACGGATGAAGCTAAAAAATTACTTGAACTTGTAGAAATTGATGATGTTGAAAGAAGATTTTATGCATATCCTCATGAATTATCTGGAGGTCAGAGACAAAGGGTTATGATTGCAATGGCGTTGGTCAATAAACCTCAATTACTAATAGCAGATGAGCCTACCACTGCATTAGACGTAACTATACAGGCCCAAATTTTAGATTTGATGTCTAAATTAAAAAATGAACTAGGTATGTCAATTTTATTTATAACTCATGATCTTGGTTTAGTTCAGCAGTTTTCAGACAATGTATGTGTAATGAAAGATGGGGTTATTGTTGAACAAGGAGTAACATCAGATGTTTTCAATAATCCAAGCCATGATTACACAAAAAGACTTTTAGACGCTGAACCGAAACCCAAACAAACTAGGATATTAAATAATAATCCGATAATCGAAGTGGATAATTTAAATGTTTTTTATAACATCCCATCTGTAAGCATTTTTAAAAAAAATACGTTCCATGCTGTAAAAAATGTTTCATTCAAAATATTTGAAAATACTACAATTGGATTGGTGGGTGAGTCTGGATCTGGAAAGTCAACTCTTGGTAAAGCAATAGCTAGATTGGTTGCTTATGAAGGAAATGTATTCTTTAAAAGCAAGAACATTAATTCCAATTCTCATAAAAATAACAAAGAGTTAAAAAAAGACATTCAAATAGTCTTTCAAGATCCTTATGGCTCACTTTCACCAAGAATGACAATTGGAGAAATTGTAGGAGAAGGGCTAGGAGTGCATTTTAAACTGTCAAAAAAAGAAAAAGAATTTAAAATAGATAAGGTTCTCTCAGATGTAGGAATTGAAATTAACGCAAAAAATAAATATCCGCATGAGTTTTCAGGAGGACAAAGACAAAGAATTGCTATTGCAAGGTCATTGATAATGAATCCTTCATTTATGATTTTGGATGAGCCTACTTCTGCATTAGATAGATCAATACAGATACAAGTAATTAATCTTCTTAAAAGTATTCAAGATGAATATGGCTTGACCTATCTTTTTATCAGTCATGATTTAAAGGTTATAAGATCAATGTCGGATTATATTTTTGTAATGAAAAATGGTGAGATTGTTGAGTCTGGAATTTCAGAGGAAGTTTTTGATGAACCAAAAGAAGAATATACTAAAAAACTATTAACAGCTGCTTTAAGGTATGCATCTGAATAACAATTATGACAAATAGAAAATTTTCAAAAAATCTTGTAGATGGTCCAAATCAAGCTGCCTCAAGATCTATGCTAAGAGGTGTTGGTTTTACGTCTGAGGATTTTAAAAAACCATTTGTGGGGATAGCGTCAACTGGTGCAAAGGTCACTCCATGCAACATGCATATAAATCAATTAGCTGATGTAGTTGAGCATTCTATTGATGACTCTGGTGGTAAGGGGATTCTATTTAATACAATTACCGTCTCAGATGGAATATCTATGGGAACTCAAGGAATGAAATATTCCCTAGTTTCAAGAGAAGTTATAGCTGATTCAATTGAAACTGTTGTTGGATGTTTAGGCTATGACGGTGTCATTGCTATAGGTGGATGTGATAAAAATATGCCTGGCTGTATCATTGGTTTAGCCAGGCTTAATAGACCTTCTATATTTATATATGGAGGTTCAATAAAACCGAGTTCTGAAAATACTGACTATGTTACTGTCTGCGAGAAGACTGGAGAATTTTCAAAAGGTGAATTGGAAGAATCTGAGTTAATCCACGTTGAGAAAATTTCAGTTAAAGGTCCTGGTTCATGTGGCGGTATGTATACAGCAAATACAATGGCATCTGCAATTGAAGCCCTAGGGATGAGTTTGCCTGGTAGCAGCAGCCAAGATGCAACTTCTGAAGATAAGCAAAAAGATTGTATTGATTCAGGCCAGGCAATTATGAACCTTCTAGAAAAGGATATAAAACCTTCTGACATAATGACTAAGGAAGCATTTGAAAATGCAATTACTTTGGTTATATCACTTGGGGGTTCCACAAATGCGGTACTGCATATGTTAGCAATGGCTCATGCTATCGGAGTTAAACTAAATTTAGATGACTTTACAAGAATTGGTAAAAAGACACCTGTTATGGCAGATTTAAAACCTTTCGGCTCTCATTATATGTCAGAGTTAAATGCTAACGGAGGCATACAACCCTTGATGAAAACATTACTTGATAAGGGTTTGCTTCATGGAGAATGCTTAACGGTTACTGGGAACACTCTTGCTGAAAACTTGTCTAATGTTAAACCTTATGAAGATAATCAAAATATTATAAGAAGCTTTGAAAACCCAATTAAGTCAACAAGTCATCTTAGAATACTTTATGGCAATCTTGCATCAGAGGGTGCTGTGGCAAAAATAACAGGAAAAGAGGGTACTTCTTTTGAAGGAAAAGCCAGAGTTTTCAATTCTGAAGAAGAAGGCGTAGAAGCTATATTAAATAAATCTATTGAAGCTGGTGATGTGGTAGTTATTAGATATGAAGGACCAAAGGGAGGTCCTGGAATGCGTGAAATGTTGAAACCAACATCTGCAATTATGGGCCAAGGCTTAGGAGATAAAGTAGGATTTATTACAGATGGAAGATTTTCAGGTGGTACACACGGTTTTGTGGTCGGGCATATTACTCCTGAAGCTGCAGATGGTGGCGTAATTGCTATTGTTGAAGATGGAGATACTATTCTAATTGATGCTGATAAAGATGAGCTAACACTCAAAGTATCATCAGAAGAAATTGAAAAAAGATTAGCAAACTGGATAAATCCAAAAACTCCTCCTCAAAAAGGAGTTTTGTCAAAATTTGCTAAAAGTGTAAAATCTGCAAGCCTTGGGGCTATTACAGATTAAAAACCATGAATGTAAAAAGAAATTTTCCAAATTCAAGACTTAGACGCCTTAGGGTAAGTGATAATTTAATTAAGTTAGTTTCTGAAACAAGTTTGTCCTCTAATGATTTAATTCAGCCATTATTTATTAAAGAAAATCTTGAAGGTACAGAGCTGATTGAATCTATGCCTAACATATCAAGATTCAGTGCAGATAGCGTTCTTAATGAAGTTGAGGATTTATTAAATAGCGGTATTAACTCTATTGCTTTATTTCCTGTAATTGAAGAAAGTAAGAAAGATGATCTTGGTAAAGAGGCACTGAATAAATCAAATCTAATTTGCGAATCAATTCAATCAATCAAAAAAAGGTTCCCAGAGATTATTATTATTGCAGATGTTGCACTAGATCCTTATACAAATCATGGACATGATGGAATTATCAAAGATAATCACGTCGATAATGATTTAACACTTGATGTATTAAAATCTCAATCACTTTTATTGGCTGAATCAGGCGCTGATATTATTGCACCTTCAGATATGATGGACGGCAGAATTGGAGTTATAAGACAAGCACTAGAAGAAGCTAACTATAAAAATACAATTCTTTTGTCTTATGCTGCTAAATATAACTCAAAATTTTATGGTCCCTTTAGAGATGCAGTAAACTCAGCTGGCAATCTTGCAGGAGCATCTAAGTCTTCCTATCAAATGTCATTTCATAATAAGAACGAAGCTATTCATGAAGTTGCAATGGATATAAGTGAGGGTGCAGATATTGTGATGATTAAACCTGGAATGCCTTATCTTGATATCATTTCATTGGTTAAAGATACTTTTAAAGTTCCTACTTTTGCATATCAAGTTAGTGGTGAATACAGTATGTTAAAACTTGCTATTAATAAAGGGTGGCTAGACAAGAATGTTATGTTAGAATCTCTTGTAGGCTTTAAAAGAGCTGGCGCAGACGCAATTCTAACGTATGCAGCTAAAGAAATTTCCAAGGAGATAACAACCAAATGAGTAGCGTTATAGAATTACATGATGAAGAAAATTTTAATAATGATGTGTTAAATTCTGATGTACCGGTGCTTGTAGACTTTTGGGCTGAATGGTGTGGACCATGTAAACAACTATCTCCAACCGTAGAAGAAATAGCAGAAGAAAATAAAGATAAAATCAAAGTTTGTAAAATGGATGTTGACTCAAATAGGGAGTTAGCAGCAAAATATGGAATTAGATCAATTCCATCATTAATAATATTTAAAGACGGAGAACCTGCAGGAGTAGAAATAGGGGCTTTAAGTAAGCAACAATTAGAGGAGTTTATAAGTACTGTTGTTTAATTAAAGATTAATTTTGCATCTTTAGTTAAAAACAATTATCATCTTCGCATCACGATCTTAGATCATCACCTTATTAAATCCTCTTTTGAATTAATATAAAAACGGAAAAAATTTATATGAATCTCACTGAAATAAAAGTTAAACCAATTAACGAATTGGTTGATATAGCAACCGAGCTTGGTCTTGAAGATGTTGGCAGGCTCAAAAAACAAGAAATAATTTTTAGAATTTTCAAACATAAAGCTTCTGAAGGTATTGATATTTATGGCGGTGGAGTTTTAGAGATACTTAACGATGGGTTTGGTTTTCTTCGATCTCCAGAGGGTTCATATTGTGCAGGTGAAGATGATATATACGTTTCTCCAAGTCAGATAAGAAAATTTGGTCTTAGAAAAGGGGATTCTATTGCTGGTAAAATCAGAACACCAAAAGATAAAGAGAGATACTTTGCTTTAATTCAGGTAGACACTATCAATGGTGAAGAGCCTAAAAATACCAAAAATAAGATTTTATTTGAAAATTTAACACCTCTTTTCCCCAATGAAAGATTAATTCTTGAACAAGGAAGCGGCTCTAATGAAGATCTTTCGTCACGAATTATTGACCTAATAGCACCAATCGGTAAAGGTCAGCGTGGATTAATTGTTTCACCACCTAAAGCTGGTAAGACACTTATGCTTCAGAGCATAGCTCATTCTATTAAAAGCAATAATCCAGAAGTTGAATTAATAGTATTGCTTATCGATGAGAGACCAGAAGAGGTTACAGAGATGTCAAGAACTGTTAAAGGAGAGGTTGTTGCAAGTACATTTGATGAGCACCCAAGCAGACATGTTCAAGTAGCAAACATGGTTATTGAGAAAGCTAAAAGGCTAGTTGAACATAAAAAAGATGTTGTTATTTTGTTGGACTCAATTACTCGACTTGGAAGAGCATATAACTCAGTTCAACCAGCATCTGGAAAAATACTAAGTGGGGGTGTTGATTCAAATGCTCTAGAAAGACCAAAAAGATTCTTTGGAGCAGCAAGAAATCTAGAAGAGGGAGGTAGTCTCACTATTTTAGCAACTGCCTTAGTTGAAACTGGATCTAAAATGGATGAAGTTATTTACGAAGAATTTAAAGGTACAGGTAATATGGAGATCCATTTGGAAAGAAAAATTTCAGAAAAACGTATCTTTCCAGCAATTAATATCAGAAGATCGGGTACACGAAGAGAGGACTTGTTAACTTCTGAGGACGAACTCCAAAGAATGTGGGTTCTTAGAAAAATCCTTGATGAAATGGAAGATGCACAATCAATACAGTTCTTAATTGACAGGCTTAAGTCACATAAAACAAACGACGAGTTTTTCACTTCGATGAAAGCCGGAAATGGGAAAAAATCTAAATAATTTCTTTAGCTTTTTCTAACATATCCTCATCCATATAAGACTTTGAAACATAAATCTTATTGAGAGTTTCAGTATCTTCAACTATTTTTGAAACTTCTGATTTAATCCTTTCAGATGCAAGTACAAATGATTTATTTTCTATTAAATTCCCCATAAGGTTTTTATAAATAAATTCAAATGTTAAAAAATTATATATGAGTATTACAGCAGAACTTTTTGGCACATTTTTAAGCTGATTTATATCGAATATTAATTTATAACATACAACTTCGTTCATATTTTCTTTAAAAGCATTTTGCAAATTCATATTTGAATTCTCTCCACAAAAAATCAAATTTTTCCCTGGAAATTTTTCTTTAATTAGATCAATAATGCCTTGAGATGATTTATTGCTTGGTGTTATCGATTTAAATCCATTATCAATCAGTATTTTTTTAGTAGCATCTCCTACAGAAAAAAAATTTTGTTTTGAATTGAGCATCTTGGGATTTTTATTAAACAACTCAGAACCAAATTTTGCTGAGGCTTGGCTAGTAAAAATTATATTAGAAAATGTATGAATATTTTTTACTACTTCTTGATTTATCTGTTGTTTTTTTGTACCTGATAAAAATTCAATTTTAGACATATGAACGTGATTACATTCAATTTTTTGCTGCACACACAGTTCAATAATTTTTTTTGATACTGCTTTTGGCCTAGTATTAATTATCATTAGGTAAGAATTAATTTATTAGCACCTAAAGATATGAATTTTTGAGACAAGTCATCAATATCTTTTTGTATGGATTCAAATGAGCTGCTAATCTCTTTATATATTTGCTTATCTCCATTTTGAGATAATACTCTGGCAGAAATTAACACTTTATCTGAATTCTGTCTGCAATATATTGCAATTGGTGATAAGCATGAGCCATTTAATTTTAGAACAAAATCTCTCTCTGCTTCAGCAAGAATTAGATCTTTTGGTGAATTGATTGTTTTTAAAATATCTAAAATTTTCTCATTTGATGTTAAACATTCCACACCTATATAACCTTGTGAGGCTGCAGGTAACATTTCTCCAAAAGAAAATTCATAGCAATTATCATTACTTATGTTTAGTCTTTCTAGTGCAGCCTTAGCAACCACTAAACCATCAATATTTTCATGATTCAGCTTGCTAATTCTCGTTGCTATATTTCCTCTAATAGGAACAATTTTAATTTCAGGATATAAATTTTTGATTTGAGCATATCTTCTGGGACTGGAAGTTGCTATTGTAGAATTTATAGCCAAATCTTTGATTGAACAGCCATTATTAGTAAGGAGTATGTCGCCAGCGGAAGCCCTTTCAAGAACAGCTGCAATACAAAAGCTTTTATCAAGCTTTGCTGGAACATCTTTTAAACTATGAACTGCTATATCAGCTTTATCTTTAAGAAGGGCAGATTCAAGAGTATTTATAAAAAGACCTTTACCACCAATTTGATGAAGTGGTGCGTCTGTTTCATCTCCATCTGAAGACATTGGAACTAGTTCAATCTTAAGACTGTTATTTTTTTCAATTAGTTTTTCAGCAACCAAATTTGCTTGAAATAATGCTAATTCTGATTTTCTGGTAGCTATTCTAATTTTCATCTTTTACTAAGAGCAGTGCTTTAACATCTCCAACTTCTTTTTCTTTGAGAACAATAAACCCTTTTGGTATTTCAACATCATTATACTTGCTATATTCAAGATAGATTTTGCAGGATGGCTTTAAATCTTTCTTTTTAAACAATTGATTAAGAATCTTGGTTTCGAAATTCTTGTTAAAGGGAGGATCTAATAAAATGATGTCAACTTCAGAAAGATCATAATTTTTAAGCCAAGAAAATGCATCTTTGAAAAAAATTTTACACTTATCTCTTATGCCCAAACTTTTTAAGTTTGTTAATAATGAGGAATAATTTTTCTTATTAAGCTCAACAAAAATTACTTTAGGAGAACCTCTTGAAAGAGCCTCTATACCAAGTGAGCCAGTGCCTGCAAATAAATCTAAGCAAATGCACTCATGAATTTCGAACTGAACCCAATTAAACAAAATTTCTTTGAGCTTGCTTGAAGTAGGTCTAAGAGAATCTTTAAATTCAAATGGTATTTTTTTGCCTCTAAGATTTCCTCCAGATATTCTTAAACTATTCTTCATTTTTTTATTGGATAAAATTATAAATAACGAGATATTTTTTTATTTAAACTAAGTATAATTCAAACATGTCTCTTCAAGATAATTTTAGAAAAGCAATGAGAAGTTATGTTTACTCTGTAAGCATCTTGTCGAGTGTAAGTGAAAATAATGAATATCATGCGATTACTGTTTCATCTGTTACATCAGTTTCAATAGATCCTCCAAGCATATTGGTTTGCATAAATAAAACTGCTGGCATTCATGATTCAATAAAACGCGGAACTAAGTATTGCATCAATCTTCTCACTAAAACTCATGAAGATCTCTCAAATATCTGCAGCAATTATGAAGAAGAAAAAAATAGATTTCTATCTGATCAATGGGATCTTTCAGACACTCCATTTTTAAAGGATGCCCAAGCAAATATTTTCTGTGAAGTAGATCAGTTGATTGAATATCATACTCATACAATTGTTATTGGAAAAGTGATTGAATCTAAAAACTTAGATGCAATTAATACTCTTACTTATGTCGATGGTTCTTATGAATAAGATTTTTATTACAGGT
>Ga0213866_10001652_pt1 | contig 16357 bp, 10 predicted proteins | sample PICome_11_FD_160079 | JGI IMG/M metagenome (GOLD analysis project Ga0213866, IMG submission 160079) | Coastal seawater microbial communities near Pivers Island, North Carolina, United States - PICO284 | ecosystem: Environmental > Aquatic > Marine > Coastal | place: USA: North Carolina...
TGGCGGATGCCGACGTCGTGGTGATGGGCATTCCGTCGCAGAGTTTTCGCTCGGTGCTGGAAGAGGTGAAAAAGCACATACGCGCCTGGGTCCCGGTGATTAGCCTGACCAAGGGGCTGGAACTGGACACTCGCATGCGCATGACCGAGATCATTAACGACGTGCTGCCCGGCCACCCGGTTGGCGTACTGACGGGGCCGAACCTGGCGCGGGAGATCATGGCGGGACAGGCCGCAGCGAGCGTGATCGCGATGGAAGACGAGATCATCGTCAAGGAACTGCAGGACGTGTTCAAAAGCGGCCTGTTTCGCGTTTACACCAACACCGACGTGATCGGCTGCGAACTGGGCGGCGTTCTGAAAAACATCATCGCCATTGCCGTTGGCATGGGCGACGGCCAGGGCGCCGGCGACAACACCCGGGCGGCGCTGATCACCCGCGGACTGTCAGAAGTCACCCGGCTCGGCGTGGCAATGGGCGGACGCCCGGAGACCTTCGCCGGCCTGGCGGGCATGGGCGACATGATCGCCACCTGCACCAGCCCACAGAGCCGCAACCGCCATGTGGGCATAGAGCTCGGCAAGGGCCGCAACATGCAGGAGATCATCGACGATATGGTGATGGTGGCCGAAGGGGCGAAAAGTGCGCCGGCGGTCATTGCTCTGGCAGAAAAATACGGTGTGGAGATGCCCATCGCGCGGGATGTCTACCGCGTGGTCAGCGGCGAGACCAACGCCCGCGGTGCTTACCGTGGCTTGCTGCGGGTTGCCGCTGGCGCTGAATCAGAACCAGGCTAAGCGTGTGCTGGCCGCAGGCGGCCACCGGTCTTTGGTAGACTCGCTTAACACCTGTTCACTGCTGCCCGGTAAACCGCCTTGTGAATAAGCCCGTCCGTTTTGCCGTTGTTACAGTGCTGGCCAATTTTTCACCAGGCGCTGGTGGTCAGGGTTTCCGTGTTGCACAATAAACCCTGACTCGGGTGGGGATCCGGGCCAGACCATAACAAACACGGGGCGAGTGAAACCATGTCACCGAAATCACTGATCGCAGCGCTGGCGCTGCTTGTAACTGCTCTCGGCGCCAGCCAGGCAAGCGCAACCTCTAAATTCGCCGATCTCAAAGGCAACCCGGGACTGCGTTCGGCCAGCGCCATCGTAATGGACTCGGCGGGTAACGTGATTTACGGCAAGGACCCTTACACTGTCCGGCCCATCGCTTCCATCACCAAGGTGATGACCGCCATGGTCATTCTCGATTCCGGGCTGAGCCTGGACGAGAAGATTACAATCACCAAAGACGATCGCGACCTCGTTCGCCTGACCGGATCCCGGCTCGAATATGGCGCCACGCTCAGCCGCCGGGAACTCATCCTGCTGGCCCTGATGTCGTCTGAAAACCGCGCAGCCAGTGCGCTTGGACGCACCTTCCCAGGCGGCATGGACGACTTCATCGTGGCTATGAACCAGAAGGCCCGAGCGGTCGGCATGACCGATAGCTGGTTTGCCGATCCGGCAGGATTGATGTCGGAGAACGTGTCTACGGCCGCTGACCTGGCATTGATGATCGACGCAGCCGGTGAGTATCCACTGATCCGCCAGGCAACCACCACCAAGCGGCAGGAGGTGAGGCCCTATGCCAAGCGCGGGCCCCTTACCTACGGCAACACCAATCGCTTGCTGAAAAACGCCAGCTGGGACATCGAGCTCAGCAAGACCGGCTATATCAACGAGGCTGGCCGCTGCCTGGTGATGCAGGCCAACATCGAGGGTGAAGACGTCTCCATAGTGTTGCTTAATTCCTTCGGCAAACTGACGCCTTTTGGCGACTCCAACCGCCTGCGCAAGTGGATGCTGGCCAATAGCTGACAGCGCGAACGCAGGTTAGAATGTTGCCTATGGCGACATTCGCAACACGGCGACCCACCATGATTCGCACGCTTTTTGCCGTAATCGGCACTCTGATCGCATTGAGTAGCGCACCCGCTACGGCGGACTATGACCGCCTCATCGGTGTTTTCGTCGGCGGCCTGGAATTCGATGAGCAAACCGGCGACCGCATAGATGAGAATGGCCAACCCATCGCCATTGAATTTCCCACACTGCCCACCGGCGGCATTGAAGGGGAGTACCGGTATGGCGGCGAGCGCATCGCCTGGGGCCTGAATCCCGGTGGCAGCATCGCCTGGAAAAGCAGCGGCACGCGGGTATCCGGAGGTTTCACCAGCGAGACTGGCGGGGTCATCCGCGTTGACATCGACAACTCTCTATTTATTGGTGAACTGCACCTGGGTGGCTACCTCCGCGGCCGACTGACTGAGTCCATCACGGCGTATGTTGCCGCAGGCCCGATGGTTACCTATGGTCGCATCGAAGTAGAGGACGATGACCTGCCCGGCATCGAACCCGCTGGCACCATCGAATTGGAAAGTTCCAATAGCTCAGATTTTGGTTTTGGTTACTATGCGCGCGCGGGCATCGACTTTTCAATCGGCGGCGAACAGTCCTTGGGGCTCGGTGTTCGATATATGCGCACTAAACTCGACTTCGACAACGACGTCGGTGAGATCGACCTCGAGGGCCCCTCCCTCATACTAAGTTTCACGATGCCTATGTAATTTTTCCTGAAGGCAGCGGCCTCCATCAGTAGCTATACTCTAAGTCACTTCCGCATGAACTGGGATTTCGCTATGCATAAGAAAGCGCTGACGCTCGCAGTAACCGGCCTCCTTGCAGCTAACGCACAAGCAGGTGGTCTCTGGCTGAACCATTGGGGTGATTTTTCCAGTGCCAGGGCCAGCGCAGGCGCGGCAGCCGGCGGCGACGAGGCAGCAACGATCATCCACAATCCCGCTACTGCCAACCAGTTGGACAGCAGCCAATTGTTTCTTGCCGCTGGAGTGATCATCCCTGATATCGAATTTGACATTGAGCAAAGCAATCCCATTGTTGGCAACGATAACGGCGGCGATGCCGGATTGAACGCGCCAGTCGCCACCTTCGCCTATGTTCACGCCAATCCCGACAGCCGTTGGCGTTTCGGCGCGTATTCCGCGGGACTCGCAGGCGCCGGCCTGGATTACAACGACGACTGGGTAGGGCGTTTCCAGACGACACGGGTCGAGATTCTAGTGCTGGCCTTTGGGGCCACCGCCTCTTATCAGCTGACCGACAGCCTGTCGATCGGCATTGCACCCCAGGCTTATTACGGCACGCTGGATCTCGACCTGGCGATACCGGGACCGCAGCCAAGAAAGGCCAGTCTGGATGGTGAAGACACTGGCTTCAGCTATAACGTGGGCGTGGCCTGGGAGGTATCCGAGCGCACCCGAATCGGCCTCGATTACCAGGCCGAGGTTGATCTCGACTTTGACGGCCGCTTGAAGGGCGACCTCACCGGCATCCGCATTGACTCCAATACCGAGCTTCCCCTGGCCGCCAAAGCGCGACTGGGGATCAACCACAACCTGGACGACCAGATCGGCTTCTGGTTCACCCTGGGTTGGGATGACTGGAGCGCGCTTGACGAGGTGCTGGTAGCGCTACCGGAAATTGAGGCGGGCCTGGAAAAGAGCTGGGAAGACACCTACCACTACGCGGCAGGCTTCCAGTACAAGCTCGATCACAAGTGGGAGATCGCAGCCGGAGTCGCCTATGACACCAATCCAGTCAGTGCTTCAGATAGAACCGCAGACCTCCCGGTTGATCGCCAGATTCGTTACAACCTGGGAAGCCGTTATACCTGGAGCGATAATCTCACCATCGGGGGTTACCTGAATTACACCGATCTCGGCAGCGCCGAGATCAACGCGCGCTCGTGGAGCGGTGATTACTCCAGCAATAGCGTGATCGAGTTCGCGATCAACGCCAACTGGACCTTCTGATATCGCTAAACATCGAGTTTCAAACACTTACGGCCGAAGCAGGGACGGGTGAAAATACTCAAGCCAGTAACACCCGTCACCGGGCCGCTGGCCGCCGCCCGCCTTGCAGACCTGTTACTGTGAACGGGTAGCCGGTGCGTCCAGGCAAAGGAATGGTGCCTCGGCTACGCAATCCGCTTGACCGATATTTCTTGGGCTGAAACACTGCATAACCTTTCTCTTGGAGGTAGCGTGATGTTGAATCGCAGAGGATTTGTCGGTGCTGTAGGGGCGGCGTCGTTGGGACTCGGGCTGGGAGCAAAAAGTGCTGGCTCCCTGGCAGAAGAGACTGGCTTAAGCATGATTACCCGGGCCATCGCCAGCTCCGGTGAAGCCATTCCAGTCATTGGCATGGGCACCTCTCGCACATTCGACGCCCCCGAGGATCCAGATTCACTGACGCTGCTCGGGCAGGTCATGAAGGCCTTCTTCGCCAATGGAGGCAGCGTCATCGATTCCTCACCCATGTACGGCAATGCGGAGAGTCGCGTCGGTGACGTTATGAGGTTGCTAGACCCGGCTCCGCCGATGTTTGCCGCCACCAAGGTTTGGACCACTGGCAAAGACCAGGGCATTGCCCAGATGGAAGAATCGGCGAAACGCATGGCGGTGGAGGTGTTCGATCTGATTGCCGTGCACAATCTGCAGGATTGGCAGACCCACATGGCCACCCTCAAAGACTGGAAAGAACAGGGCAAGGTGCGGTACATCGGCATCACTACCTCGCATGGGCGCAGCCACGACGAGTTCCTGAATGTGATGAAAAAGGAACCTATCGATTTCGTCCAGTTCAGCTACAACATCATGGACAGGGTGGCGGAAGATGAACTGCTCCCGATCGCCCAGGACCGCGGCATCGCTACCATGATCAATCGCCCGTACCAGCGGGGCTCGCTGTTTGCGCGCACGCGGGGTAAGGATTTACCCGATGTGGCTGCCGACATTGACGTGAGCAGTTGGGGGCAGTTTTTCCTGAAGTTCATCCTCTCTCACCCGGCGGTCACCAACATCATCCCGGCCACTTCCAAGGTGCATCACATGGAAGACAACATGAAAGCCAACTTCGGCAGGGTGCCAGACGAGCAACAACGCGACGAAATGCTGCGCGTTTTTGCCAGCCTCTAGGACCAAACCTTGACTACCAACAAGCCCGGCCTGCTTCTGCGGGCACTTGATAAGGCCTGCGAGATCCACCCGGAAGAGGTGCGCGCAACGCTGGCATCTTTCTCACTGGTGCTGGTGTTGATGGGTTCGTACTACATCCTGCGTCCCCTACGGGATGCAATGGCCAGCGACTGGACTGATGCAGAAGTGAGCTGGTTATGGACGTTCACCTTTTTCTTCAGCGCTATTGCCGTGTCGTTGTATGGCACCGCTGTTACCCGTATCCGGGTAAAAGCTCTGGTACCAACGGTTTACGCGTTTTTCGCAGCGAGTTTCGTCGCCTTCTATCTCGGCACCCAATCCCTGGCCGATCGTACCCTGATCGATAAGTCATTCTATGTGTGGATCAGCGTATTCAGCCTGTTCCACATCTCGGTGTTCTGGAGTTTTATGTCAGACACCTTCTCAAAGCCGCAAGCGAAGCGGCTGTTCGGGTTTATCGGCGCTGGGGCCAGCATAGGTGCCATTGGCGGCCCGGCCCTGGCGGCACTGGTCGCGGGCGGGGCGGGTACCGACCCCTTATTATTGATCGCCAGCGCTATGATCGTACTCACCCTCCCTATCGTGCTGTGGATACAGCGCCTGAAAGAGGCCGACCTGCACAACCGGGATGTCAGCGCAAAGCCGGGTGATTTCGAGTACATCGGTGGCAACCCGCTGTCCGGTTTCGTCGAGTTCCTGCAAAGTCCCTACCTGCTGGGTATCGCTCTGTTTATCTTTCTCTACACGGCGATCAGTTCGTTCGTGTACTTTGAACTCAAAAACCTGCTGGCCGACTACGATCGCGCCGCGCGATCGCAGATCTGGGCAATGATGGACCTCGTAGTAAACTCACTCACCATCGTTATCGCTGCCTTCGCAACCGGTCGCATGGCCAAATATCTCGGCCTGCCATTTACGCTCGCCTCTGTGCCTGTGGCCATAGGACTGGGCATGCTGGTGCTCGCAGCAGCGCCAATGGTGAGTGTGGTGATCGCGATCCAGATCGCGCGACGCGCGGGAAATTACGCCATCTCTCGCCCGGCGCGGGAGATGTTATTCACCGCGGTCGACAGGGAAGTGCGATTCAAAGCCAAGCCTGTCATCGACATCGTCGTGTACCGCGGCGGTGACATGCTCAATGCCTGGGCGTTCACCGGTCTTACCACCGGACTGGGGCTGGGCATGGGGGCGGTTGCCGCTGTGGGCGCAGGTATCGCGGCGCTTTGGGCCGGCGTAGGCATCTACCTGGGGCGCCGCTTCAACGAAATGCGGGGCACCATCATCGAGGAAGGAGAGGACGCCGCGCCATCAGCCGGGGTCTAGCTCGACCCACCGCGGTTCAATTATCGAGTATTCAGCCGCCGGCTCGAGCTAAATAGTTGAGCCGCATCAAGCTCCCTGCTGCTTCTGTGTTCCCGTCCAACAGGCGCTGGCTATACTTGGCCCCTCACTGCAGTAGAGGAACAACGCAATGGCATTAGCAGCCGATTACAAACTGGGCCCCAACACCTTTCCGCGCGGATGGTTCATCGTGGCTGAGAGCAAGGAGCTGGACAACGGCCCGCAAGCCGTTCGCTTTTTCGGCCAGGATCTGGCGCTCTACCGCGGCGAGAGCGGCAGGCCGGTGCTGCTAGACGCCTACTGCGCGCACATGGGCACACATATCACTGCCAGTAACAGCGCAATGATCGTCAAAAATGGCGAACAGATCGAGGGGGATTCCATTCGATGCCCTTACCACGGCTGGCGTTACGATGCCGACGGTCACGTGGACGACATCCCCTACTTCGACGGCCCCTGCCCCAAGTCGGCCTCTATCCGCTCCTATCCCGTGGTGGACAATATGGGCTGCATCATGGCCTGGTACGATCCGGACGGGAGAGAACCGGATTATGACCCACCTTCCCTGCCCGAGTGGGACGACCCGCAGTGGGTGAATTGGGAACTGGATCACCTGGGAGAGATTGCCATCCATCCCCAGGAAATCCTGGACAATATGGCCGACTCGAGGCATCTGGGGCCTACCCACGGAGCGCCCTGTGAGTACTTCGCCAACGAGTTCAAGGATCACATCTACATCCAGCGCCAGGGCGGCCCCATGCAGCTGTATGATACCTACCTGCAAACCACCACCTGGTACACCGGCCCTGGCCTGTTGCTGTCAAAACAGGTTTTTGCCGGCAATGTCATTTACGAGTTGATCGCCAACACCCCCGTCGATGACGGGCTGGTCAAATGCTGGCATGGCTGCCTGTTCAAGGGCCAGTCAACGCCAGCCAGCGATGAAGATATTGCTATGGGCAGGGAAGCCCAGGCAGGCGCACTGGAAGCGTTCGGCGCAGATTTCAATGTCTGGCAGAACAAGCGCCCGGCAATCCGGATCATGCAGTTGAAGACAGACGGTCCGTTTAAAATGGGGCGTAAATGGTACTCGCAGTTTTACTCCAAACCAGAAGACATGCAGGCAATCCGCGAGGAGATTAATGGCGAACACCTCTGCCAGGGTCTGAAGACGCCGGAAGAGGTTAACCACAATATTGATGGCGATCTTCGCTCTATCGCCTAAATCCTCTCACCGATGAACAAAAAAGGGCGCCTTATGGCGCCCTTTTTTATGACTTGTGCAGACGCCCGATCAGGAACCAATCCGTCCGCCGCCCTTACGGGTAAGCACAATGGTGCAGTCCCTGGGGATGGTGACACCGTCGGTCTCGGCCGGGAAGTTGGTAGCTGTGGGGTCCCCGTTACCCGGGTGCTGCATATTGATAAACGCCGTCTCATAGTCAGGCGTTGTTGCGTAGCCGGTGATCTCGTCGGAGGCGACGCCGCAGAACAAGCGCTTGGCAACGGGGGGGTTGGTTTCGAAGTCCGATGCCTGGGTGGTATCAAACACCACCAGCTGATCTTCAAGACCATCGGGTTGACCGCCGTCTGTGCCGATGAACAACCGGCCCTCATCGTCTGCCCACGCCGCATCAGGATCGGTGAACGTGCCCTCAGTGCCCGCACTGCTGGACGCAAGAATATAAATGTCCCAGGTGAAGGTATCACCCATGTGATCATCGGCATCCACGGTGCGGATGATATGGCCATCGTTGTTGGGCGCTTCTGGATTGGCCGCGTTGGCCTCCTCACGTGCCGAGTTGTTGGTGAGGGTCCAGAACACACAGCCATCAAGACCAATCGTGGTCCACTCAGGCCGGTCCATGGGCGTCGCGCCCACGATGTCTGCCGCGATTCGTGTGTACACCAGCAGTTCGGCCTGGGAGCTAAACCGGGCAGCGAGTTCGGGATACTCCTCATTGGCAATGTTCAGCCAGATCCAGTCGCCGGTGCCATCGTCATTGAAGCGTGCGACATACAGGTTGCCGTCATCCAGCGGACTTTCGCCTTCACCGTAGGCGCGCCAGGGCCGATTCGACGTGTACTTGTAGCAGTAATCAAACCGCTGGTCGTCACCCATATAAGCTGCGATGCGGCCGCTGCGCGACTCGGCGATCGCAATGGCCTCGTGCTTCACCCGACCCAGGGCCGTGCGCTTGACCGGTGCCGATGTCGGGTCGAATGGATCGATCTCTACACACCAGCCGAAACGATTGCTCTCATTGGCATACATCTCATTGGACAGGTCGAAGCGATCGTCAAATTTCTCCCAGGCGTAGCCGAAGCCGGTGTTGGTAAACCCGTAACGATCCTGTTCCTCAGTGGGTTCCCAGGCTTCACTGGTCGCACCAAAGTAGCCGTTGAAGTTTTCTTCACAGGTGACATAAGTCCCCCAGGGCGTGGGGCCAGATCCACAGTTATTAACCGTGCCCAGGGGCATGTTCGCTGCCTCGTTGTCCAGCATCGCCGAGCCCGCCACGGGGCCAGAAAACTCAACCGGCGTGTTGACATGAATTCGCCTGTTATAGCTGCTGTTAGCCATGCGCCAGCCATTGCGACGCACGACTTCCACCACAGAGACACCGTGAACATGCTGCGACAGGCGAACATCTTCCAGTGTTTCCGGCGCGTCCTTGCCCATGACGTGGGAATTGCGACCAAACTCGTGGTTCACGCACAGCAGGCCACGGGTGTTGCTAAGCACATAGCCGTCTTTTACAAAATCCGCATTCACAGCGTCAATCGGGAAGAACCACATCCCGTCATGACCGATGCCGATCTGGTTGGCGGCATCGTCTGCTGAGGGGCGTGTATCGGGATCGCCACGATAGGGCAAGGCTGCACCGCGACGGATCGGCGTACCCCAGGGGATCAGTACAGAGTATTCGTAGTCTTCGGAGATAGAGGGCATTGTCGGATCTGCAGCCGCTTCCTCGATCGACAGCGGCGTGAATCCAACCAACTCACCGCTGCTGGTAGCGCTCGTGCTGCCGGCAGCGCCAGAGGCAGCCAGAGCGCTGGGCGCGAGGAACCCGCTCGCCGCTAAGGTCAGGCCACCCTGTACCACGGCTCTACGCTGGAGATTAGCCTGCAAAACATCCCGGAAGGGGCGGTTACCAGAGCTGTTGCTGGGGATATCTTCCTGCAAGTCATGAATCCTTGCGTTATCAAACTCTTCCTTAACTGTCATAAGAGGTGCGCTCCACTAGTACCAATGCCGAAAAATTATTTCCCTGAGAACGGTCGGGCTAGAGAGAACGGAATACGCGACCGAACTGGTGCGACCATATGATGAGGATGTGTCCGATGCGTGTAGGAAACGTGATAGTTTCGTGACGTCTTAGTGTCGGCCCGGTCACAGGCGGGGTGCGCCGGCAATGCACGATTGCCGGCTCGGTATCAGTCGGTGGGTGTTAGCGTTAGCGCCACACTGGAGGACGCCTTGATCCGCTTGTCGCTGAACCAGAGATAGCCAGGCTTACCAGCCAGGTAGTCATCCAGGAAAGCGGTGTTGGCCGGATCGAACAGGCGCTCGCTGTTTCCGCCAGGGAAATGAAACCACACCTTTTCCTCGTCAGCCATGTCCACAACCAGACGCAGGGAGTCATTGACGGTGGTGGCGTATGGCTGGTCAAAGGCGTAGATGGCCCGCAGCAGGGTTTCACCCGAGCCGGGATACGCATGGGTCCCGCCGCCAATCAGGTTGGCGGCGCGGTCGCCGGGGATGAACGGGTGCTTGAAGGTAATCGTGTGAGCATCACCCCAACGCCATGCCGAAGGATCCGGCCCCTGAAGCGCCGTCAGCTCGCTCATCGCCAGGTGACCGGCCCGACGAGCGATGTCATCACGGGTCTCCACCGACTCTGTGCGCGAATCGTCAAACCACTCGCTGCTGCCGCCTTCAAACCAGGCTACTACGCGCTCCTGCCAGTAGTAGCGCTGTTTTAGCAGGTCATTCAATAGTGGCTGCTCGATGTCATCGCCCAGCGTCTCCAGGGCAACCTGTCGCCAGACAGACTGGAAAATCAGCGGCGCCGCCAGGTCGGCCTCGTCGTGATAGTCCCAGGACAATAGCTGCTCAGTCAGGGGCTGGAGCAAGCTGTCCTGCCTGAATGCCGCCACCAACACCGGTACCAGGCGCGCGGCCAAGGTGTTGTAGGTGTCGAGGTTGGCAGCCCAGTGCGCGGCCGCATCCAGCTGCGGCTCAGCCATTATCTGCATCAACCTGCGGTAGCGGTCGGTCGCGGCGAAATAAGTGGAGTAGGCATAGGGGTAATCCGCCGGTGTAATGCGGTGATTGGAGCTGCCGGTCCAGCCCCGCTCGGGGTTACGCTCCAGGGGCATATCGTCGGGCGGCAGGCGACCCTGCCAGTTGTCTTCGGCACCCACCCTCATCGGCACCAGGCCATTGCCATGCACCCGTTGTGGCACCAGTCCCGAGGCGGCCCTGGCGATGGTGCCCTCCCGGTCGACCACCACGTAGTTCAATGGTGTGGACATCTTGCGGATCGCTCGCACCGCCTCATCAACGGAACGCGCGCGCAGCAGCTCGGGCCCCCCGGAGTCAGGCAGCACCAGTTCCGGTACCGACCAGCGCAGGGACAACACCTTGTCCGACACCAAACTCATACCGTGATCGGAAATCACCGGGCCTCGTGACGTGGATCGAACCTGCAATATCTCGCTGCGATAGCCCCCCTCGACCTCGCCGTCCTTGATGAGGATGGTCTCTTCCCGCATCACGAACGGTAAGCTGGCGTCGCGCTCCAGATAGCGCTGCTCGTCGGTTGGGTCCAGGGTTTCAACAAACAGGTCGACAACATCCGCGTAGCCATTGGTCGCGCCGTAGGCGATGGCATCGGTGCGCGCAATGCCCAACCCCGGCCCGCCCGGATTGGCAGCACCCACAGCGCGAAAATCGGGCGTCACGATACCCATGGGATACCAGAAGCCGGGTAGCTGCCGCGCATCCAGGTGGGGATCACTGGAGAGGATGGGTTTTCCGCCAGCAGACTTGCTGCCGTCGGTGGCCCAGGCGTCACTGCCCATCGCAAATCGCGCCGCGAAGGGACTGTCAAAGACATCCGTTACCGCCAGCTGCAAGCCGGTTACCCCGGTGTAGGCGTGGGCGGTCACTCCCTCGCCATCCAGCCCGGGGTCAGTGCGCGGATCGTCGGGGTTAATATTCAGTGGTCGCAGTTCGTGCGCACGCCCGGGGCCCAGGGCGTCGATCAACCGTAACGTTAACAACTCATCGCGCCAATTGACGGAGCTACTCCACACCCGAAAGTATTGAATCGCCAGCAGGTCAGCCAGGGTCCAGGATTGCACCTGGTGCCCCATCACGCCGAGCATGACCGGGAACTCATCCTCGCGCGTGGCAATGTAGGCATTGATGCCGGCCAGGTAGGGTTCGAGGTACTGGCGCTCGCGGTCACTCAGCCGGGTCTCGATGCGCTGCACCAGGCCGGTCATATCAACGACCCGCATCAGCCGGTCATTCTTCAGCCCCCGCTCCCCTATGAATTCCGCGAGTCGCCCGTGGGCAACGTATTTATACAGTTCCAGCTGGAACAAGCGTTCCTGAGCATGCAAAAAGCCCTGCGCCATGTACGCATCAGCCATGGATTCGGCGTAGACATAAGGAACATCGTCGTCTCCACGCAGCACCCGAACCGGCGCTTCGAGGCCAGCAACGGCAATCTCCCCTTCCCGCTGGACGCTGTCCAATCCGGGTAGCGCAACCAGCAGCCCCAGTACCAGCAACACGACAAATGTCAGCATAATACGCATGCATTTTCCCCCGATGAAACTCAGCGCAATAGGCAGTGGTCAAACATAGCACCGGCGCCAACCGGGCTACAGGCGATGCCGGGCGAAAGCCCGCAACGGTTTAACAGGCAGTAGTCACCCGCCGGGACAACGAATCGGCTAGAATCACCACCAGTTGTAGAGGAGACCACCATGACCAGAATTGCTATCGCCGCGCTGCTGCTCGCCGCCGTCACCGCTTGCGCGACCAGCCCCACAGGCCGATCCCAGCTAATGCTGATTTCCCCCGAAGCAGCCATCGTGGAGTCCAAAAAAGCCTACCTGAGCACCGTCGGTGAGCTGGATGCGGAGAATAAACTGGTAGACGACCCCCGCTTGGCAGACAAGGTGGCCACCATCACCGGCAGGCTGGTGACAGAGGCTATCGCGCTCTACCCCCAGTCAGCTGATTGGGAATGGAGCGTGGCCATTATCGATGATCCGGAAACCGTGAATGCGTGGTGCATGGCGGGCGGGCGGATGGCGGTTTATACCGGGCTCTTTGAACAACTCAAACTCACCGATGACGAGTTCGCGCAGATCATGGGTCATGAGATTTCCCACGCACTGGCAAATCACACCGCCGAGCGGATGTCCCGCGCCATGGCTACCAGTATTGGTGTCCTCGCTGTTGGCATTGCCTCAGACGCGCCGGCAGCCACCATGGCCGGCGCAGCCGTCGCCGCCAAGCTGGCGCTGGAGCTTCCCAACAGCCGCACCGCTGAATCTGAAGCGGATCGCATCGGCATTGAATTGGCCACCCGCGCCGGCTACAACCCGGATGCCGCGGTGAGCCTCTGGGACAAGATGGGCAAGGCCAGCAAGGGCGCGCCGGCGGAATTCCTGAGCACTCACCCGTCTCCTGGTAACCGCGGCGCGGCACTGGCTGCACTGGGGCCACAGATGCACCAGCTCAACCCAAGCGGCGAGCTGGCGGCAGTGCACCCGGTCGAGATCGTTCGCTAGGCAGACGAGGTCTGCTGCTGGCCTTACTCGACGCGGACAAACTTCTCCAGTACGGCGGTGCGAAGCAGGTCAGGCGGCAGCAGGCCCTGCGCCAGCACAAAATCATGGAAGGCGCGCTGGTTGAACTGATCGCCCATTGCAATCTCGACTTCCGTGCGCAGCCGCATCAGGTTGGTGTAGCCGTAGTAATAGGACGTGGCCTGACCGGGCGCCCAGAACGCGTAGCGATCAGCCTCCGAGCTGGCCATGGGCAGAGACAAGGCCATCTGCTCAACCAGGAAATCCCGCGCACCCTGATGCGTCATCTGGCCGGTGTTGACCATGGGGTCGAGGAACATCCGTGCTGCACGCATTAACCGCGAGTACAGATTAAACAGCTGCCCTTCCAACGGCAGGTACTCGTGCATAATCGATTCGGCGTATAGCCCCCAACCCTCGGCATTGGCGCTGTTGAATGCGAAAACCGCGCGGGCCAGGGAGGTACCATTTTCGACCAAGCTGGAGAACTGTAGCTCGTGTCCGGGTCGGGCTTCGTGCACTGTCAGTGCCCACACGATGCCGTCGTGACTCCAGTCGTCCATCACGGCCTCGTCACCCTCCAGGCCAGGATTTTTCTGTACCAGCACGAACTCCCCATACTGTCCGGTGTTGTTGATCAACTGCGGCGGGCTCATAAAGGATGCCGGAATGGCTGCAGACTCAGCATCGGTGGCCAGGCGAATCACCGCGTCGCGCTCAGGCAGGGTGATGATCTCTTCCCGCTCGATGATCTCCTCCAACACGGAAAGGCGCTGCTGGTAGGTTTCCAGCACCTCCTCGGGGGGAATCTGCTCCTGCTTAAGTTTGCGGATCACGCTCACCAGCTCCGCGTTGTCCCAATCGCGCTGCTCGGCAATTTGAACGGCCAGGGCCTTCATTTCGCTGCGCAGCAGCTGGTAGCTGTACTGGGCCTGTGAGATCAACTCCTCCGGAGAGGCCTTTACGCCGTAGTTGCGCAGGTTGTCCGCGTAGATCACCTCGGGCAACTGGTTGTTCTCGCGGGCTCGAGGCACGATCTCATCGCGCACCCACTGTTCGTAATCGGCGAGCTGCTTTTCCAACAGCGCAAAGTTGGCTTCCCAGCCGGTTAGCTCGGCGCGTTCGAACAGCGACTTGATGCCTGCCAGGTAACGCGGTGCATTGCCCAGGTCGGTCTCCAGTTCCTTGACGTAGGGGCCGATAAGGCCCTCGACATCGAAACGCTCTTCACTGCGCGCACGGGCATTGGCGGAGAGAGGTATATAACCGTCTGCCTGACCGGTGTACTTGGCGAGACGCTCCAACGCTGCCGGGTAGCGGGATTTGTCGTTGCGCGGATCCAGCAGGCTGTTGAAACTGCCATAGAGGATTTCGTGCGCGTTGTAGTAAGGCAGCATCAGTTCGCGATTGAGCTCGGCACTCTTAATATCTTCGCGCTGATCCGCCAGCATGATCTGGAGGTCCTGGCGTACGCGCCCATCGGTTTCCTTCTCGAGCGCTGCTTCCAGTGCCTTGATATTGTCGCGACGCATTTGCTGCCGGCGTTCGAAGCTGCCATGCCCGAGGTCGAGGATCTGGGTATCGAACTCTGACAGGCCGTAATTACCAATGGTCTCGGGCTGCAATTTACCGATCGCAGCCATAACCTTCATGGCGTGCTTGTCGCTCGCCTCTATCCAGTCGGCCTGGGCCGGCAGACCCAGGCAGGCCATCCCAAGGACGGCACCTGCAATGAAATTCCGCATCTTTCTACTCTTATCAGGGGTATTGGGAAAACCGCGCAGCCTAACAGGCTCGAGCACAGAGGTCAGCCCTGCGCAGGGCGCCCTGCGATGACCAGAGTGATATCTGCGATGCACTGCCTGCTAGGAGCGGTATAGCTGCTCGCCGGTCGCCCAGCTGGCGTGGAAGCCGAACGGCACCCGCTGGGGCATATGCACTCGGGTCACAGGCCCGGCGGTGATGTCGTGGGCATCGAACACCAGGCAATAGGATCGCCAGCTGTGACTGTCGGTGACCAGGGTGATGACGTAACCATCGTCCTCGGCAGTGTCGCGGGTGGCACCGCGGCGGGGCGCGAACACCGCTTCACTGCCAAACACACCGGCCCCGTAGTCCCATTGCTGGCGCGCGCCGGTTTCATTGTCGTACTTCACCAGCCCGGTGAAGCGCAGGGTATGGCCACCCTCCTCCAGCAGTGGAATGCGCTGGTGATAGGCAAAGCGGCTTTTCACACCATGAAACAGGGGGTTGGTTTTATTGAACTCGGTATTGAGGTCGTCGATGTCGCCTTCACGTACCTCGCCGGTTCTAAGGTTGAAACGCCAGCGATAGTTGTTCGCCTCCAGACGCATGTAAGCCAGCATGTGCGAGAGCTCGCCCTCACCGCCATCGGCAGACGGCATCGGGTTGGTCGAGCGACAGCCGTCCATGATCACCCAGTCGCCCTCCTCCCAGCAGTTACTGACGTGCAGGATGTAGCAGGGCTCACAGTCAAACCAGCGCACCTCATTGCCCTGCCCGTGCCGGGGGATCAGGCCGAAGCGCGTGGGAATATCGCGGTGGAAGGTCAGCACCCGCAGCTTATGACGCTGCAGAACCTCCGGGTCATGAAAAAAGGGCAGATCGTGAAGAATGGTGTAGTGGGTAGTGAAGCCAATATCGTGGGGTAATCGCGGCCCTGGCAGGTCGATGGCCACCTCGTGAATCAGCTTACCCGTGGTATCAGCAACGCCGTACGTCATATAGGGCGGCTCATCACCGTAGTCGAAAAACAGCAGCTCACCGGTGGCCCAATCCACTTTCGAGTGGGCCGACAGGCGGCGCTGGTCACGCCCACCCAGTTCGAAGTAGCCGCGGGTTTCCAGGGTCTGGGGATCAAGCCGGTAGGGGTGGCCGGCGTTGTACCACAGCGTCATCAGGTCACCGGCGTAACAGAACAGGTCGGTGTTGGACGTGTCCTTGATGCCAAACTCCGACACGCTGTAGTCGAAAGGGCCCATCACCCCCGGTGATACTGAGTTTCCGGCAGCGCGTTCACTCTGCATCGCCACCGTGTCCACATACCGGTTGCGGTAGGACACCTGACCGTCTCGGAAGTACACCGAATGCACC
>Ga0213866_10001653_pt1 | contig 16355 bp, 7 predicted proteins | sample PICome_11_FD_160079 | JGI IMG/M metagenome (GOLD analysis project Ga0213866, IMG submission 160079) | Coastal seawater microbial communities near Pivers Island, North Carolina, United States - PICO284 | ecosystem: Environmental > Aquatic > Marine > Coastal | place: USA: North Carolina...
TAGGAACATTTTTTGGAAGGTTTAATGTTGTTGGAAGTCTTACTGCAAATGGAGTTCCAGTAGAGTTAGCTAGTGCATCTGATATAAGACTTAAAAAAGATGTAAATCCTCTGGAAAGTTCTTTAAAAAAAATATTACAACTACAGGGAGTTTCTTTTACCTGGAAAGAAGATGCTATAGGAAAAGAAAATCCACAAGTTGGATTAATAGCTCAAGAAGTAGAAAAAGTAATTCCTGAAATTGTATATAATTTTATACCAGATGATGATCATGATTTAAAGTCCATTAAATATGGACTTTTAACTCCATTTTTAATAGAAGCAATCAAAGAACAGCAAAAGCAAATTGATACCTTGAAGGAGACAGTTGCTGAACTGTCCACCAAACTTGCAGAGTGCTGCTCCTAGTGCTATGATGGATGGGTAAGCAAGACAGTACCCACCATGCAAATCACTCGTGACCAACTGGAAGAACTCAATGGCATTCTTGAGGATGTTGCCTCCCATTTCTGTGGTGAGAACATGGTCAGTGGTGAAACTTTCTGGACTTGTGTGGAGTGTTTTGCAACTGCCAAGGTTGCAGAACTCAGAGGTGAACTTGCTTATGATGGTTGACAGTCAAAGGGGTTTGACTTATACTATCCAAGTGTGAAGGAAGTGCAGGGAAGAGAGAGATCTCTTCCCACTTTGGGAGTGTGGTGGAATCGGTAGACACACCAGACTTAAAATCTGTTGACCATCAAGGTCGTGGGAGTTCAAGTCTCCCCACTCCTATTTCAAAATTGACTTTTAATTCCAAAAAAGGGGCAAAAAAAATTCTGGGTAAAAATTGCCCCTAGGGTTTTTTATAACCATTCCTCATTAGCAGGGTCTTGGAGGAAGCTGATGATAGAACTGCTAATTCCAATTTCAGCATTTAATTCTTCTTTTTGCCTATTAAACCCATATTCTCTAATACTATATCTGATTCTTTCTTTTTTCAAATAGTTAACTTTAGTAATTAGAGCATTTCTTTCAGATTGTAGTGGAGTTATCTGATTAGACAAGTTTGTAATAGAAGTTGCATATCCAGTGCAATCAGTTACACCAGGACATACTGGTAGTGTTGTTCTAGCAACTCCAACATCACCATAATATACACCAATTGAAGATTGTGAGGTTAAGTCCTCAGTTCCAATTCCAGCATTTACTGAAGTTAGTGTTCCACTAATTGCAGAAAATGGATTTGGGGATGTAAAAGAATATCCTCTATAAGTGACAGAATCTTGCAAAACTGTTGTTGTATTGATTCCAAGAAAGAATGGAACTCCTGTTGTACCAAAACCAACAGATCCTCCACATCCACAGGAGTTTGCAGTTTGACCAACATTGAGAATTGTACTTTGTAAACCTGCTATTTGGGTGTTTAGTTCTACAATTCTAGCATCTATTTTTTGAATTGGTTCCCCAAAATAATTTAAAGTTTCTTGAATACCATATAATTTAAACGACGTCCCATCTGGCAACTGAGAAGAAAATCCAGTTTCAGTTGCTTCAACTTGTGCAATTTGATCTGTATTTGAGGATATTGTTTGTTGGTATATAGATATCAAAGCCTCAGTATTTGTGCTAATTGCCATAAATTACAAAAGATTGGTAATGGTATTTATTGATAAATAAGACAGAAGAAAATACGTAAGGATACTCTAAAATGCCTTTAGCGAGATTAGAGAACTTTTTGAAGAATCTCAATGGTAATACCCTATATGTTGATCCAAATGAGTTAGATGCTTCAGATTCTATTGATAATAGGGGAAACTCAAGGTTAAGACCTTTTAAAACCATTCAAAGGGCATTAATTGAAGCTGCAAGATTCTCTTATGTTCCTGGAACTAATAATGATCTTTTTGACCAAACCACCATTTTACTATCCCCAGGAACTCACTTTATTGACAACAGACCTGGATATTGGGTAGATAGTTCCAACGTATTAAAGGATGTAAATAGTGCCACCAGAACTATTACTGAATTTAACGTTTCCACTAATTTTGATATTAATGATCCTGCAAACCAATTATACATTTATAATAGTGTAGATGGTGGCGTCATAGTACCAAAGGGAACTTCTCTTGTTGCTCATGATTTAAGAAAGACAAAGATAAGACCAAAATTTGTTCCAAGTCCAGTAGATGCTAATATTGATCCAGCAGCCATATTCAAACTAACTGGTGCTTGTTATATCTTTGGATTTACTATTTTTGATGGTGATCCAATTGGAAAAGTATATAATAATTATTCAACAAATACAACTGTACCAAACTTTTCACACCACAAACTTACTGCGTTTGAATATGCAGATGATACTAATGTAATAGTAAAAAATAATACTAGCACTGGTCACACAGATTTAGAAAACTACTACTACAAATTGAGTTTGGGATTTGGTTCCCAATCATCTAGAAGTATCATAGATGGATATGACAATTTCCAACCAAACGTAGATGAAAATAGAATTGTTGGTGAACTTGGAACTGGTTCTATCATTATTACATCAGCAATTTCTGGAAATGGTGTATCTGGAACTCCTGTAATCACTGTTCAGACTCAATCACCACACAATCTATCACCATTCACCCCAATTATCATATCTGGATTAGCTCAGGCTGAAGGTCCAACTTCAGAATTAGAGTATAATGGAAATTTTGTTGTTGCTCAGGTAACAAGCGAAACAGAATTTACATATTTACTATCTAATGTTCCTACTCAGACTCTAAACCCAAGTGTAACTGGAGCATCAGTAAAAGTAATCTCAGATACTGTTGCCTCAGCATCTCCATACGTCTTCAACTGTAGTTTGAAGTCTGTTTATGGTATGAATGGTCTCCATGCAGATGGATCAAAGGCCAAAGGATTTAAATCCATGGTCACAGCACAATTTACTGGAATTTCTCTACAAAAGGATGATAGAGCATTTGCAGAATATGATGCAACTTCTGGAGCATATAAATTCCAAACTAATTTTGGTGTAGACAAATTCTTGCACCAATCATCAAGAGCAAGATATAGACCTGAATGGGAAACTTTCCACATAAAAGCATCTAATGATGCATTCATTCAGTGTGTTTCTATCTTTGCTATTGGATATGCAAAGCAATTTGTTGCTGACATTGGTGGTGACCAATCAATTACTAACTCAAACAGTAATTTTGGTCAAAATGCACTATTTTCATCAAAATATAAGAAAGACGCTTTATCTAAAGATAATCATGCGTACATCACTCATATACTTCAACCAAAAGAACTTCCAGCAACAGATAATGTTATTAGATATGAAAAACTTGATGCATCTTTAACAAATTCACTTGCAGCATCAAATCAAAATACTAGGGTATATTTTAAAGATCTTACAGACTTACTTTCTCCACCAACTAATAAAGTTAGAGGATTTACTGTAGGTGGTAAAAACCAAGATGTTCTATACTATAGAGCAGCTAACGTAGAATATCAAATTCCCATTACCCCATCATACAAAATTGAATATGATATCAATACAATTGACACCACAACCAATATAATTACTTTATCTGGAATAACTGGCATTTCCACTGGAATTTCTGGGAAAATAATTGCAAAAAATGGGGTTCTTCCAGATGGCATAGAACATGATAAACTGTATAATATTAGATTAACTGGTGGAACTGGAATTAAATTATATGATAATGTAAATAATGCAGAAAATGATGTTTTTGTAGTAGATATTAAAAACCAAGTAGGTTTTGCTACTGGAAACTTATTCTTCAGAAGTTCTATTAATGAGAAGAATGTTGGAGATGTTGGTCACCCAATTCAGTGGGACTCAGCAAATCAAAATTGGTATGTTGGAGTAAACTCTGTGGGTTCTGGTGCAACTTCATTCTTTGGCAATCTTGCCACAGTTAGTGCACCACTTTCATACATCAAGAGAACATTAGATAGTAGAGTAAATCAAGATAAAGCATATAGATTTAGAATTTTTGTCCCTAAAGAATCTTCAGCTGCTTCTGACATCACCTCTGGTTTTATTATTGAGAGGGCATCAAATGCTCTAAGTTCTTTACTTCCACAGGCAGAAAGCACTGATTTGGTTTCTGCTACAAACAATGAATTATCCTTAATTAGAAATAATGGTGCAATTGTTGATGCATGGTATAGTGCTGGATTTGTTACCATTGTAACGAGTAAACCACACAACTTAAAAGTTGGAGATTCTATAAAAGTTTATGACTTAAAGAGTTCTGCAGAACCTGCTCCAGTGGGTCTTGGTACTGGAACTGGATATAATGGAGAATTCACGGTTGCATCAGTTGTTAATGAATTAAGATTTACTTATGCAATAACTAGAGATCCTGGAGAAATTACAGTTGGCATTTCTACTGCAGAATCTTGGTTAACTGTAAGAGATTGTGCTCAAACTTCAAACTATAGAATTCCGCCTTATACAATCTATGATGCAAACAGAAATAGTTTGCCATACTTTGTTCAGAAATCTGTACAAAATGATTATCAACTTTATGACATTGACACCATCACTTCTTATGAGCAAGGAATTTCTGATGGAATTTATCATGTAACAGTTAATGCATTTAAAAATGTTCCAACTGTAACTCCATTTGATACAGATACATACAAACTATCTCAAAGTATTGAAAGATTGTATCCAAAGGTTGATGAGGATAATCCAAACTCAGACCCTGAAGGAACAATTACAAAAGCATCTAGATCAACTATTGGTATAGTTAATGTTAATGATCCCAAGAATAGCAGTACTAAGGAAGTTGTATCATCTTTCTTAGCAGATTTTAATCTAGGAAAAGTAATCACTGGAATTACTACCTATCAAGACACAACAACATTTACTCCAGTTGGTGTTTGTACAGCAACAACTGCAACAAATCATGGATTAGGTGGTATTAAGAGACTGACTATTAGTTCTGGTGGATCTGGATTCTTAAATGGAACTTATTATGATATTCCTCTTTGTGGTGGAACTGGGCAAGATGCAACCGCAACAATAACAGTTGCTTCAAATAGCGTAGATACTGTTGCAATTCAAAACTTTGGTTCTGGATATACTGTTGGAGATTCCCTAACATTAAGAGGAATTCCAGGATCTTCAAATACTGCAAGTGTTATTGTTGCATCTACAAATCAAGAATCTTCTGATTTAGACACTATTCAAATACTTGGGTGTGAAAATTCAAGAAATAATGGAACTTTCTTGATTAAGTCAGTAACATCAAATACTATAACATACTATAATAATCTAGGAATTCCAGAGACTCCAGAGCAATCTGTTATCTTATTTGGTGGTCCAGGATATCAACTACAAACTTCTCCAGATGGAGCAGTATATGATTCTGGAACTAATACAACAACTATTATAACTCAGCAACCACATAATTTTGCAGTTGGAAATAAAGTATTATTTGATGACCAAATTGGATCAGATCCAAGTATTGGAATATCCACAGTTTCTAATGTGATTGGAATCACATCATTTACTGTTAGAGGAAATGCTGGAGCTGCAAATAGAGTTTATGCATATGGTCTTTCATCTAATCAAAAAGAAACTACTGTTGAAAATGAAAATCTAGCATCAAGACACTTTGCCCTTTATGATGGATACAAGTCAAAAACAAATCAAGCAATTTCAGTATCTGATATTAACTTCTTAGTATCAAGCATTTATGGGTTGCAAAAAGGAGACATAATTCAGGTAAATACTGAAATTATGTTGGTGACTAAAGTTTCTGGTGGTGAAATTTATGTTAAGAGGGGTCAATTAGGAACCAGAATAGTTCCACACTTAACTGGATCTGCAATTAAGAGAATTTCAGTAGTTCCAATTGAACTTAGAAGAAACTCCATTCTTAGAGCATCAGGTCATACATTTGAATATGTTGGTTTTGGTCCTGGTAACTATTCTACTGGTATGCCATCAAACCAAGATAGAATTTTAAATGAAGATGAGATATTAACTTCACAATCTTTAGTTTCTCAAGGTGGACTAGTTGTTTACACTGGAATGAATAGCAATGGAGAGTTCTTTATTGGAAGAACTAAGTTTGATGCAATTACAGGAGATCAAACTGCAGTTGGTGTTCCAGTAGAGGATGAAGATACTCAAGTAGCAGATACTCTTGAAGTTAATACTTTAATTGTAAATGATATTTTAGATGCATCCACTGCAATAACTACATTACAAAAATTAACTGTTGAAGGTGAGTCTGAATTTGTTGGAATAGTAACTTTTGGAAACACTCAACCAGGAATTAACTCAACAACTGCTGCTGTTGTAGTTTCTGGGGGAGTTGCAGTTGGAAATAACCTGTTAGTTAATAATAATGCAACGATTGGTAATGTTACAGTTGGGGTCTCTTCAGCAACCACAATTACTACCACATCAGATAACTTATACTTGAATTCTGCTGGTGGAAAAGTAATTGTTCCTCCATCAACAACACTTCATGGATATGGAACAATTCCTGTTGGTGGAATTATTCTTTGGTCTGGTGCAGCATCTTCTATTGGGACTGGAGATCTTTCAAACTGGGCACTATGTGATGGAACAAATGGAACTCCAGACTTAAGAAACAGATTTGTTGTTGGTGCTGGTAGTGGTTATGCAGTTGATGCAACAGGTGGTAGTGCAGATGCAATTGTTGTTTCTCACGCTCACACCATTACTGATACTGGTCACGATCACACCATTACCCAAAATGATCACAACCATAGCACTGAAAGTAATAATGGAACTGGTGGTAACTATTCTGGTGGTGGAAATTCCAGTAACCTGGGTGCTTACTTTAGTACAAACACTGGTGGTGCTAAAGCAGACATCTCCATCGATAATGCAACTACAGGCATCTCTATTGATAGTAATGGTTCATCTGGAACTAATGCTAACTTACCACCATACTATGCTCTTGCTTACATTATGAGAACTGCTTGAGTTCTTATAAATAAATCAAAAGGGGGATAGTGGAACCCGATTATGGCATCACAAGAAAACTATTTTGTAGTTAGAACAGGTCTTGGTGTAGGAACAGAAGCATTATATGCTGATTCTACAACAAAAAGAGTAGCAATAGGTAAAACTCTAGCAGATTTTAGTTTAGATGTTGTTGGTGATGCTAATGTAGAAACAAATCTGACTGTTGGAGATAGACTAGGTGTTAATGTAGCAGCACCAAATTTTGAATTAGATGTAGATGGTAAGGTATATGTAACTGATGGTATTGGTATTGATGAAGATCCTGGAACCAATAAATTTAAAGTCAATGTATTTGCTCCAGAATCAGTAGTTATAACTGGTCTTGGTTCTGTTGGTATTGGTTCTACTGTTCCTGAATATAATTTAGACATTTTACAGAACGCAAGGGTTCAAGGATTCACATCCATGACCTTTGCCACAATCTCAGGATTTGCAACAGTTGCAGTTGCTGATATTTCTGCAGAGACTGTTGGAGTATCAACAGTTGGATTTGCTACTGTAACTCATGAGATAGTTGGTATATCAACAGTTGAGTATTCAGATGTCCTACAATCCACAGTAGGATTGACCACAGTTGGATTTGCAACCATAACTGATGCTGCAATTGGAATTGCAACAATAACTTTAGCAGATGTAACTGATGCTAATATTGGTATTGCAACAATATCTTTAGCAGATGTAACTGATGCCAATATTGGCATTGCAACTGTAGGATTTGCTACTGTCACCACCCTATATTCTGGTATTGCCACAGTTGGATTTGCAACTATAACTGATGCTGCAATTGGAGTTGCTACAGTTGGATTTGCAACTGTAACCGATGTATATGCTGGAATTGCCACAATTGGCATTGCAAGTGTCACAACAGCAACTATTGATTCAGAAACTGTTGGAGTTTCAACAATTGGCATTGGTACAATTTCACAATTACTTTCTGGTATTGCAACTGTAGGATTTGCAACTATTGGAGAGTCTGTAGTTGGGATCTCTACTATTGACTTTGCTTTCATTGGAGAAGAAAGAGTAGGAATCTCAACAATTGATAATCTGAATGTTTTAGGAATTACCACAACTGGAGAATTAGATGTAGGTATAGCAGGAACTGTCCTTTCTGCTTCTGAGTACTTCTCATCAGAAGAAGTATATGGAACTCTTGGAACAGATTTCGTAAAAACTATTCAACCATTAGTTGCAATTGGAACCAATGTTGCAACTAGAACCTTAGATGTTCAAGGTGATGTAAGAATTGGTGGTGAAGTTGTAGATGGTGACAATAATGTAGGTTTTGCATACTCTGTATTATCTTCAAAATATAAAATTCCTGGTAGATTCCTTGATGCTGCAAATCTACTGGTTAGAAACAAGGAATTCATTGCCAATGAAATTGTAGGTTTCATTACCAGCACTGATGGTCCATTTGGATATTATGGTCCAGACTTTGATTATGGTACAGTTGGAGTTGCTACTGGTAGAGTAAAGTGTAGAAGAGATATTGGATATCTAATTGATGCAATTGCATTTGATATTTCTAAGGGAGGAAACTCAAAGTCAGTTGGTGCTGGTCTTTCATATTATGATGGAGTAACTCTAAAATATCTTGATGATTCTGCTGTAATTCCAACAGGATTTAGCACTGGATATGTTAAGCAGGCAACTTTAGTTGGATTCAGCAGCATTTCAACTCTTGCCAGATATGTAATTAATAACTCAAGACTTCCAAAGTCTTATCAAACTCCACCACTCAATGGAACTTATGCAGATGCAGCAAGACTAATTCTTGCAAATAAAGTTCTCATTGCTGAGGTTGCAGTTGGTAGAATGCTTACCAACTTCTCTGGATTCTCTGTTCCAGGTGGAAATCAAGAGTGTATTGATGACATTATTGATGTACTTGAAGCAATGTGCTTCAACTTAGAATTTGGTGGAAATGATCAAGTATATGATGCAGCAAAGATTTATGTAGACAATGATTATCTATCTGGAGAAGAAACAGAGTCTATCTATGCTTATCAGCAGGCAAGAGACATGGCAATTCAAGCCATGCGCAATGAGACTATTACTCTTGGTGGATATACTTCTGAAGTTCAATATATTGATAATTCTGTAGTTGGAGATCAGTCAGGATTACCTGGAGTTTATGTATCTGGAGATTGTGCAAACCAGGCATCTGCAATCACAGTATTCATTCAAATTATAACTAATGCAATTGAGTTTGGCACACTTCCATCATCCAGAACTATTACTGGTGTTGCAAGTATTGCACAAGTTGTAGACACTGAACTTCTCCCAGATGGAGATAGCAACACAAATCCATTTGCTTGTGCTAATGTTTACTCTGCTATCCACTCTTGTGTTGGAATTGTCACTACAATTATTAATGGTGGTCCAGTTTTTGCACCAAAAGTTAATAATCCAGTAGGAGAATTAACCTGGCAACCACCAGGAGCAAAAGTTGGTAATGAGTGGTTTGTTGCTAAGTATGGTAATGATAGTAATGTTGGAGATACCCCAGGTGGGGCATTCCTAACCATTAAGAAGGCATGTTCTGTTGCTCAGCCAGGAGACACAGTTAGAGTTTTTGCTGGTCTTTATGTTGAAGATGGTCCTATTCAAGTTCCAGAGAGAGTTGCTGTTGTTGGAGAAGATCTAAGAAGAACTCTTGTTTCCACAAAAGCAAAAACTGACTTGTATCATGTAAGAAGAGGTTGTTATATTTCTCACCAATCATTTGTTGGTGAAGCAAATCCAAATGCAATGGTTTCCTTCCCAACAGTTGGACTTGGATATGCAGATGGTACTGAGAAGAATTGGCAGTCACCATATGTTCAGAACTGCACAAACTTTGTTCCAGATAGCATTGGAATGAGAATTGATGGTGCAAGAGCAGGTGGATTTAAGTCCATGGTTCTTGATGCATATACTCAATACAACCAAAATGGTATTGGTGTCTCAATTACCAACTTTGGATATGCTCAGTTAGTTTCTCTGTTCACAATCTGCTGTGACATTGCAGTCTACAATGACACTGGTGGTGTCTGTGACATGAACAACAGTAATGCTTCCTTTGGTAATTTTGGTCTATGGGCAAATGGAACAACTCCACTGCAGTATGTTGGTATTGTTACTGTAACTCCAGAAGGAGATAACATTGATAGTCTGGTCCTTAATGTTGGTGCAGGTGCAACTCAAGCATATGATGATGCAGTTGATCTTCTCAGAGCAAATGCAGACTTCCTTGCCAATGAAGTTGTAGGATTTGTAACTAGCACTGATGGTCCTTATGGTGGTCTAGGAACAGCATTTGATTATGGTGGTGTGGCAGCAGGTAGAGACAAGTGTAAGAGAGATACTAAGATTATTGTAGAAACATTTGCTCTTGATCTAATTCAACAAAGTAATATTAATTCTATTGATACTGCACTTGCATATAGAGATTCTGCAGATTATTCAGTTTCTTACCTTGGAGATAGTAGTCCAGTCCCAACTGGATTCACTCCAGGATATGTTGCAGATGGTGAAATTTCAGCAATCAATTACCTTGCTGGCATTTCAACTTATGTTATTCAAAACTTAAATCTGCCAGAATCTTACCAAAGTGGAATTAATAGCATTCCCCAAATTAAAGATACCAATAAGAATGGATACAGTCCTATAATTGTTGGTATTATTACAACAAGTGCAGGAATTATTACCAGTGTAATTGGACTTGGAACTGGATCACTTCCAGAAAGACAATTGCCAAGAGGTCAAAGACCTTATGATGGTCAGGTTACATTTATTGACACTCAATACTTTACTGTCAATACAATCAGAATTGATAGTCCTGGATTTGGATATGTAGTTGGTGCACCAGTTGAGGTACAACTTTCATTACCTGAACTTGGTGATGATGCTATTGCTGCAGAAGCAACAATTTTTGAAGATGGTGTCAATCCAGATGGTACAATTGGTGAAATTACTATCCTAGTTTCTGGTACAGGTTATCTGAACCCACCAACTGTTACAATTGCACCACCCCCAGATGCTACCCCTGGAATTGGATCTACTGCAACAGCAACTGCTGTTATGGAAAATCTATTCTTTAATGTTGTCTCTTCAACTGCAGTTGATCCAACTGGAATCACTACAGTTACCTTTGATCAATTTATTACATATCCTGTTTCTGCAGGTGCTTCAGTCAACTTCTTCCAAGCAAGTAAGATTATTGCATCTGGCATTACATTTGAATATATAGGAACAGGAACAGACATTGTTAATGCTATTCCTTCTAAGGCTGCAGTACCAATTGATGAAAATCAAATTGTAGCTACAAATGGTGGAAGAGTACCTTTCACTAGTACAGATCAGGGAGGAAACTTCAGAATCAGTGAAGGTATTACTATCAACCAAAATACAGGTACTATCAGTGGTACCGCATTCAGTAAGAGTCTTCAAGCTGAAACAACTCCACTCATCATTGCCCTAGGAGGAGGTTAAAAACTAGATGGCACAACAACCACTAAATACATACAAAACAGTAACTGGTATAGTCAGCACTACTGAAAATACTGAAATTTATACTACAAGAACAGGTTATACAAGTATTGTTCTTTATGCACAAGTTGCAAACACTGGAACTGGCATTGGAACAGTTACTTTTTCTCATAAGAGAACAAATAGATCTCAGTCTGGGTTTACTACAGACTTCAATGAACTTATTCAAGGTGGTTTAGTCCCACCAAATGATGCTTTAGTTCTTCTTGAGGGAAGACTTGTTCTTGAAAGAACTGCACTGAAAACAGATGCAATTTCCATTAGTGGAATTTCTACATCTGATCCAAACCACATGAAATATACAGTAAGCATCCTGGAGACTCTTAATCAATAATGGCAAAGTATCTTAGTCGCAGGGTAATTAAGTCCCCCCAAGATAGATTAACAGCTGATAGATACCAATATCTTGGATTAAATCAGGCTGAACCCAATTTGGGGGATCCCCCTGGTGATAATCCACCTATTGGACAACAATATATCCTTGTTGCTGTAGATACTGATCCTGGAAGAAGATATTGGCAGCAACTTCCTCCAGGTGTTATTGATAGAGGAATTACTGTTAGAGATGAAGGAAATATTGTAGGTTTAGCTGGATCTGTCACCCAGTTAAATTTTGTTGGTTCTGGTGTAACCGTAACACCAATTGAGCCAGGTGGCGTAGGTGTTGCTACAATTACCATCACAGCATCTATTTCTGCAGATGAACCTGCAGATTTAAATCCATATTATCTTGGATTTACAGATCAAAGAGCTCCAGGTGTTGTAACTGCATTTGACATTGCACCAACACATTTAGTTTTCATTCCAGGATCATCAAGACTTGGAATTGGTAGCACTGATCCAACTGTTGGAGTTGATATTGGTGTAACTACAGTAAGAGTTAGTGGAGATATTGCAAACTATGCTGGAGATGTAGGAACATTTCCAAAGGTATTAACATCATTAGGACCAGGAGCAGGATTTACTTGGACTAATGTTGCTGGTGGATTAGGTCCACAGGGACCACAAGGTTTCCAAGGTCCACAAGGATTCATTGGACCACAAGGTTTCCAAGGTTATCAAGGTCCACAGGGACCAATTGGACCACAAGGACCTCAAGGTTTCCAAGGACCTCAAGGAAGTCAAGGACCACAAGGCACACAAGGTTTCCAAGGTCCACAAGGATTCATTGGACCACAAGGATATGGTCCTCAAGGATTCCAAGGTCCACAAGGATTCATTGGACCACAGGGAACAGGACCACAAGGTGCACAAGGACCTCAAGGTATTCAAGGTCCTCAAGGATTCCAAGGTCCTCAAGGTGCACAAGGAAATCTTGGTCCTCAAGGTGTACAGGGACCTCAAGGTGAAAAAGGTCCACAAGGTGTACAGGGACCTCAAGGTTTCCAAGGACCTCAAGGTTTCCAAGGACCTCAAGGATTTATTGGACCCCAAGGATTAAGAGGACCTCAAGGACAAATTGGTCCACAAGGATTAAGAGGACCTCAAGGTGTTCAAGGTCCACAAGGGTTCCAAGGTCCTCAAGGATCTCAAGGTCTTCCAGGTGAAGTTGGTCAAAAAGGACCTCAAGGTGTTCAAGGACCTCAAGGTGTTCAGGGAAGACTTGGACCACAAGGTCCACAAGGTACTCAAGGACCCCAAGGTGTTCAAGGTCCACAAGGACCAGTTGGACCTCAAGGTGCTCAAGGTTTCCAAGGACCACAGGGATCACAAGGTCCACAAGGTGTTCAAGGATACCAGGGTGTACAAGGTGCCCAAGGTTTCCAAGGACCACAAGGATTCATAGGTCCTCAAGGTATCCAAGGTCCACAAGGATTTGGTCCACAAGGTCCACAAGGATTAAGAGGACCTCAAGGGGTTCAAGGACCTCAAGGTTTCCAAGGTCCTCAAGGTGCACCAGGAACTGCAATTAACATCTTAGGTGCAGTAGCTACAGTGGGAGATTTGCCAGCTTGTACTGGTGGAACTCAAGGTGATGCTTACATTGTAAATGCAGATGGGCATTTATATGTTTGTAATGGAGTTTCTTATGTTGATGCTGGATATGTAACTGGTCCACAAGGTGCACAAGGACCTCAAGGTTTTATTGGACCTCAAGGTGTTCAGGGACCTCAAGGTGTTCAGGGACCACAAGGATTTAGAGGTCCCCAAGGTGCCCAAGGTCCTCAAGGTGTTGATGGTCCTCAAGGTGTTCAGGGTCCACAAGGATTCCAAGGTCCTCAAGGAAATATTGGTCCACAAGGTGCTCAAGGATATCAAGGAATACAAGGTGCAATTGGACCTCAAGGAACTGGACCACAGGGATCTGCAGGACCTCAGGGTGCCCAAGGACGTCAAGGTCCTCAAGGTCCATATGGTCCTCAAGGAAATATTGGACCTCAAGGTGTTCAAGGACCTCAAGGATTCCAAGGACCACAGGGACCAATTGGACCACAAGGTGCTAGAGGACCTCAGGGTGCTCTTGGTGGACTAGGACCTCAAGGTTCAGTTGGACCTCAAGGTTCTCAGGGATCACCAGGACTTGATGGTGGTGCTGGAACTCCTGGTCCAATTGGACCACAGGGACCAAGAGGACCTCAAGGTTCTCAGGGGGTACAAGGTGCTCAAGGTAGACAAGGTGCTCAAGGTGTACAGGGTGCCAGTGGAACTCAGGGAACTGATGGTTTTAATGGACCTCAGGGACCACAAGGTTTCCAAGGTTTCCAAGGTGCTCCAGGACCATCTAATGTTGTTAATGCAACAAACACCACTTCAAGTGGAACATACTATCCAGTATTTGTAAATTCTGCTGGAGTTAATGCTACTCCAAGAGTAAGATCTTCTTCTGCAGCATTCTCATTTAACCCAGGTACAGGAGAACTTTCACTTGCTGGAGGATTGACACTAGTGACAAAACCATTCTTCAGAAATGGAACAACCATTGCAAATGATTATACAGTATCAGCAACATATAATGAAATGAGTATTGGTCCCATAACAATTAATAGTGGAGTCACTGTTTCTGTTGATAGTGGTGCCACTTGGACAATCATCTAAATAGTTAGTAAATACAAGATAAAATGGCAGTATCCGCAGTAAATTTCACAATTGATAAGGGTGCTGATTTTTCAACTGCCCTTAAGATTAAAACTGATGGTGCAGTTGTAAATTTGACTGGTTATGGATTTTCTTGTGTGATGAGAAAACATTATGAATCTCCTATTGGATATGGATTTAGTACAACTGTATTACCTCCAGAAAGTGCAGGAATTGTTAGAATAGAATTATCAAATGCAGTGACTACAGAACTCCCACTTGGGAGACATATCTATGATTTTTTTACAATAAATTCTGAAGGTGTTAGAACAAAAGTTCTAGAAGGTAATGTTCTAGTAAGAGGATCTGCATCTAATGATAGAGGTTAATTTAAACTCAACAACAGAAGTAGAGGTCTTAACTAACGTGGCAAACAGATTAACAGACTTAATTGATGTTAATGCAACTGGAATTACTTCAGAATCTTTTAATTATGTTCTTGCCTATGACACAACATCAAACAAATTCACTTTCATTGATCCTGATGATGTTTTAGTTTCAGCAGCATCTACTGTTCAATCTGCAACATCTGCTGGTGATGGTCTTCCTGGGGTATTCATTAATGCATTGGATACTGACTCAGGTAGATCTGATAATATAGATTTAGACGGTGGATCCTTTTAATAAATAGTAAAAACTAGGGATAACTATGGCTTCTGCTGTATTACAATTCAAGAGAGGCCCTGCTGCTAATGTTGGACTGGTAACTTTCAAAGCAGGGGAGCCAGGATTTACCACAGATAGTTATGATTTTTACATTGGCACTGGCACTACCATAACTCTTGGTATCAACACAATCACCTCTGAACTTATTACAGCACCAAATAATAAGTTTTTTGGTTCTTCTAGGTATTGGTCAAAAGAAACTTCATCTACAGGTGGTGGAGTTAATCTTCTGGAAGCATCATCCAATGGAGAAAATTATGTAACTTTGGCAGCACCAAATGGGTTGGATGCAAACGTACAATATACTTTCCCACCCACACCAATTGATGACACATTCCTAAAAACTGATGGAACTGGATCACTATCTTGGTCCAATCAATTTACAAATTTAGAAGTTGATAACTTAACTGTAGGATTCTTAACTGCTACACAGTTAGTAGAGTTCCAGGATGTAACAGATTCTACAGATAAAGATACTGGTGCACTTGTAGTAGAAGGTGGTATTGGTGTAGAAAAGAGTGTTAATATTGGAGGAAATCTAGAAGTTGCTGGAGTTTCAACCTTTGTTGGAGAAGTAACATTCAAAGGTGGAACAATTAACATTGGTGATAATGATACTGATGATATTATTGTTGGTGGGGAATTTGCATCTAATGTAGGTCCATCTACAACAAATTCATATGATTTAGGTGCCACAGATAAACAGTGGAGAAATTTATATGTTCAAGATCTTATAGTTGGTGCTGGTGCAACCATAACAACTGATCTAGATGTTAATGGAAGTGTAGATATTGCTAATGCATTAGTATCAAATGATCTAAAAGTAACTGGAGTTTCAACATTCCAAGATGGTGTTGTTATTGATAACCCAGCTTTGGGAGATAGATATGCTCTTGATGTTGGTGGAGAAGTAAGATTCCAATCAAATCTTGCAGTTACTGGAGTATCCACATTTACTGGAAACATAAGTGCAACTAATGACCTAACTGTTAATGGTGATCTTTATGTATTAGGCACCACTGTAGAAGTGAATGCTGAAAGCATGAAGGTTGAAGATAGTCTGATTGAGG
>Ga0213866_10001654_pt1 | contig 16351 bp, 13 predicted proteins | sample PICome_11_FD_160079 | JGI IMG/M metagenome (GOLD analysis project Ga0213866, IMG submission 160079) | Coastal seawater microbial communities near Pivers Island, North Carolina, United States - PICO284 | ecosystem: Environmental > Aquatic > Marine > Coastal | place: USA: North Carolina...
ACGCGTAGTAAAAAACGGATTGAAGATGCGATCGAGGCAATCATCGGGCACGCCCGGGCCAGTGTCGGCCACGCTGATCACGACGCCCACCTCGTCACGCTGCACATCCAGCGATAATGTCCGGCGCCCCTCGACCGAAGCCATCGCGTCCACTGCATTGCGGACGAGATTGAGCAGAGCCTGCTGAACCAGGCCCGGGTCTGCGAATACCGCTAACGATCCCCCCTCAAGGTCACGGCGGACGACATGGACCTGAGCCTGATCGATACCGGGGCTATTGGCGGCGATGACGCGATCCAAAAGTTCGGACGCATCGATGTCGCTGCGGTCCGGCTCGGTTCCGCGAGAAAAGCTCAGCACGTCATTGACGATCGCGCTCATACCCCGGACCGCCGAGGCAATCTTGCGGACATAATCTAGTGCGTCCGCATTGGCGTCGACTTGGACTTCCTGCAGGTCATCTGCCGCCATGCCGGCGTAGAGCTGAATCGCCGCGAGTGGGTTGCGGATCTCGTGTGCGATGCCAGCCGCCATTTCACCCAACGCCGAGAGACGCCGGGACCGCTGCACCTGCGCGTTGGCGCTGTTCAATTCACGGCGGAGACGCACCACCTCACTCTGCAGCCGCTCGTGGCTGGTTTGCAGTCGCTGGGTGACTTCACTGTAGGCTTCGACAATCTGCGCGAGATCGTCGAGTCTCGGGTCCGCGGCCGGGGCACCGCTCAGATCCACTGCCTGGCCTTGATGTTGTTCGTGCTGTATCGCCGTCATCTTCAGCCCTGTTGCTGGGTAAATTTCGGCGAGGGCTTGGGCGCCGCAGCCCCGCCATACGCGCCGGCCGCGGCAACCGCGCCGGCGGCTTGCCGGATCTGGCCCCCGACCTGATCACGCGCCGCCTCGAGATCGGCTTTACCTTTTTCATCACGTTCGATGATCGATTCGAGAAGCCCGCGGACCTCCTCAACCAGCCCACGCATCTGATCGCCGAGATCACCCGACGCCTGATCGGCGATCGCGGCGATACGGCTGCGGTACGGCGAGAGTGAGCCGGAAACCTGCCCGAGCCCGTCGATCAGTTTCTGCCGCTGCGCAAGCAACGAAAGCAACCGATCGGTCGCACCGGTCGCGATCAGCTCGTCCTGTTGATCGCTGTGTGACTTTAGTTCACGGTAAAGATCCCGCTGTCGTTCGAGTAGCGCGAAAACTTCTTTCGCTTCGTCGGCGGGCGGTGTTGTGTTCGTCTCTGGTGTCATCCATGACCCCTGATGGGAGCGTTGCGTCGTGCTTCGCGGCCACGGGGTTCCGCGGCCAAAAGTGTTATCGGCCGGTCAGGAATTGCGCGTTAATTATGGGAGGGCGCAAACACTGCGCGTTTAATCAGGGCGTCGGCACCTCAGCCGTCGCGCCGTCGGCGCCGAACAGATCGAGCTGGGTCATCCACTGCAACCAGTCGTCCCACCGCTCACGTGTCATCAAAGAGTCCGCCCGATCAAACGCGCCTTCGGGCATCTGGTTGAACAACTCGATCGCGCGGATGTGCGCCGATCGCGCCGCCTCGAACTGGCCGAGCTCTGCCCGCGCGTTCATGATCTGCACCCAGCCGACCAGCGCGACCGGGTGGTCCTGCCAGCGGCTAACCGCGTTCAGGTAGAAGCCGATTGCGGTTTCATAGTCGCCCCGCATAAAAGCGCAGTCGGCCATATAGAAATGAGCGTTTCGGAAGTATTGAAGCTCGAGCTGGGTCAGCGTGTCGCGGTGCCACTTCTCCATTTCGGTGACGACCATGTGGTAGTACATCAGCGCATCGCTCAGCCGTTCTGTTCGCTTGGCCAGCATCGCGAGGCGTTCGGTCTCGGTGCGTGCCTGCTCGGCCTGCTCGGTAAGGCCGGTCGCGCTGAGCCGAAGGCTGTCGGCAAGCATGTAGCGGAGCGTCGGCATCTCGCGTACGTACGCTTCCTGCTCGCTGTGTTCGTAGCGCTCGACCGCCCCGCCCTCTTCGCCCAGCACCTCGATCGCGCGGGCGTAGAACCTCGGGTCATTGGCACCCCGGGTGTAAAACAGCCGGCCCAAAGCGACCAATGCGTCGTGGTAGTAAGGGCTGTCGGGGCCGATCGAGGGGTGGTCCTCGATGACCGACCGCAACAGCTTCTCGGCTTCCCCCCACCTGCCCATCGCGCCGAGCCCTTGGGACATCGGGACGTATGACCGCTTGGCAAACTCACCCTGAGGTGACTCTTCGATAATCGAACGAAGCCGTTGGACTGCCGCCTCGGCCTGCCCCTCCGCCAGCAACGCCTGGGCAATACGGAATGAGGCCTCTTCGCGTCGCTCATTCTTGTCGCTGGTGGCAAGAAAGTCGGCGTACACCTCAGCGGCCTTGCCCCAGAGCTGGGCATTTTCATAGCTCTCGGCGGCCTTCCAAAGCGCATCGCCATGCTCGTCGGTGGTGTGCGTGAGCTCCGCGGCCTGGCGACGGTAGTAATCGCCGGCCTGCTCGAATGCAATCGCCGCCTCCTGGTTGTGCAGCCGCCGGGCCTTGAGGTTGGGGTCATCGGCGAGGTTGCTTTCATCCGGCGTCAGGCTCTTGACCGCCGCGAGCGATTGCTTGGCCAGGTTCTCATAGATCGATGCGAACGCGAGCAGGGTCTCCGCGGTCAGGTCCGGAGCTTCGAGCGGCTCGTAGACCTTCAGCAGCTCGAGGGCCTCGTTGAATCGCCCCCTGCCGAACTCTCGTGCAACGTGGATATCACGCAGGTAATGCGCCAGTTGTTCACGCCGATCATCCCATGCCGGGAGCTGCTCGCTCAAGATGCGTTGCACCGCCAGCGAAAACCATTGCAGCGCCTCGGGGAAGCGCCCATCGCGATTGGCCTCGGTGTGCCCCAGCCCGATGATCGCATCGATCGAAGATGGGCCCATCTTGTCGGCGTCGTACGCCTGGCGGTAGTGGTTGTAGGCCTGATCGAACGCACCGGACAAGCCTTCGGCAAGCGTAATGTCGCCAAACGCGACCTTGATGCGCGGCCCATGCGGGTCGCCATCCGCGAGGTTGGCCTGCGCCTGACGCAGGTAGAGCCTTGCGTTGTCGAGTTGCCCCAGCTGTGCGTAGGCCTCGCCCAGGCGAACGGTCAGCGGCGCGGTATCACGCTCGGTCGCACCACGATCGACGAGACCGAGCAGGCCACCTTCAACCAAAAGGCGGATTACACCGTCCGGGTCATTGGCCTGAAGCAGCCTCTCGCACTTCAAGGCCATCACCCAGACCTGGCCGTCACGCTTGGCGCCAGGGTTCTTTTCGAGTTCCAGTTCTTTTTCGTAACGGACGATCAGCCGCGAAAGCTTCTCCGAGACCGGGTCCGGATCGGTCTTAACCCTCTGTTCGATCAACGATCTCACCAATCGGTACCGAGGCGGGTCCATGCCCTGCGGCATACGATCGACGATCTCAAGCGCCCCCTGGTCGTTGCCTAGCGCCGCCAGGGTCTGTGCATAACGACGCAGCGCCGGCGCGGGCAGGTCTCGGCCGAGCCGCTCGGACTGATGGTAGTGGCGCTGGATTTTCTGCAGGTTTTCTTTTCCGACCGGCGTGGTAATTCCCTGCCAGACATGCTTATCGATCTGCCTGAAGAACAAATCGCCGTAGAGCTGGTGCATATGAGCCCTGATCGCATCGTCCGCCAACTCTTCGAACAGCGGGTCGACCTGCATGTCGGCAAGCCTCTGCTTGGCCTGCTCGAGTTCTTCCGCGTGCAGGTGGACCTCGACATCAGAGAGCACACCCTCGTAATCCGGCATGCTGTAGCGCGGCAACGCGAAATAGACGCCAATCAACAGCAAACCAAGCCCCAGTAGCAGTACGGGGATCTGCCAGGCCTGCGACCACGCGACCTCTTGGGGACCGAACTCGATGGAGTCCATGTCCGCAGACAGGTCGCCGGATTGGAAGTCTTCACTGGCCATGGGTTAGTCCGCCCCCAAGTGACGGGCACGATCCACTGAACAGGATTCGTCGCTGGGAGATGTCTGTTCCAGAAGCAGCTTGATCTGCTCGACAGTGTGTTCTTTACGCAGGCGTAGGATCGAGCTCAGCCGAGCGAAGACCGCCTCGTCGTAGAGGCGGTGCCCGCCGGGGGTCCACTCGGCTTCTTCGATCAGGCCCCAGCGCGTGTAGTTGTGCAGGGTCTGGCGGGTCAGGCCGGTGTGTCGTGCCAACTCGCCGATGCGATAGCGCTTCGGCGGAGGCGCATCGCCCTTGGTTGGTACGATCCAGCCCGTGTTGTTACTGCTGAGTTGAGCCATGGTGCGGTCCGTCGCGTGAATCATTTTCGCCGGCGTCACTACCGGTGCTTGTCGTATCGTCAAAGCGTCAAAGCGAGCTTGAGTGATTAGCCGATGCTTGGCCGAGATGCCCCATCCGCAGACGAAGACTACCTGGCTTGCGATCGTTGCAATGTCGTTCTGCGCGACCTACTCGCAAGCCAACCCACCCCAGCCGGGCGAGTCGAGCTACACACTTGAGTTGGAGCCATTCGCTCGGCACACCGGCACGAACGCGATGGAACTGACCTACGCACCCGATGGGAGCGGGCGCGTCTTTGTCAGCACGCAGTCGGGGCAGGTCTTTGCCTATGGCCCCGATGGCAGCGACCGGGGCGTCTTCCTGGATATGACCCAGGCGAACGCTGGCTTCCGTTTCGATCACGAATCGAGATTCCCGTTCAGGGGTCTGATGTATGTCGCCTTCCACCCCGACTACGCGATCTCAGACGCGCCCGGCTTCGGGAGGTTCTACACGGGCCATCAGGTGGAACTAAGTGAAGACGAATCCGACTTCGATTCAAAAGAATTTGGTGGCCTGGGCGACAGCGACAAGCGATTCCTGATTGCCGAGTGGCGGGCCGACGCGGACAACCCCGACCGTATCGACCCCGCGAGCTACCGCCGGGTCATGCTGCTGAACTTCCGCACGTACGCGAACAACCCGCACGCACTGGGCGAGATCGCGTTTAATCCCGATGCCCAGCCCGGCGAGGCTGACTACGGCAAGCTATACATTGCCGTCGGTGATTCGCACAACGGCGACTACGGCAAGCCAACCAACCTCGCCCGCGTCCAGCAGCCCGACAACCCCTTCGCCAAGATCCTGCGCATCGACCCGCTCGCAAGTGGCATCCAGCCTTACACGATCCCCGATGACAACCCATTTGGCACGGAGGTGTATGCCACCGGGCTCCGTGATGCGCAGTGGTTCTCGTTCGCGAAAGACCTAGAGGGCGAGACTGTTCTTGTGGCCTGCGACATCGGCGCGCTGCTGGTCGAGGAGATCAACATCATCAGGCCCGGGGGCAACTACGGCTGGGACCGTTTCGAAGGCACACTTGATTTCGATACGGACAGGCAACTGCTGGACAGCGCCCGGCCGCCTGTCGTGCAGTATGGGCACGCCATCCCCGCCCGCATCGGCGCCAAGCCCGAGGGCGGCATGACCGCGATCATGGGCGGCCTGGTCGTCTCGGACCCCGATCACCCGGCGTTCCAAGGCCAGATACTCTTCGGCGACCTGCCACGGGGGACGCTGATGCACGCCAATTACCACCACGCCCTAACGGTCGAAAAGACCGGGCGGCAATCTACGCCCTACATCCTGACCGTCAAGCTTGGTGAAAAGACAGGGAACTTCGCCGATGTGCTCGGCACCGAGCGAGGCGATGTGCGGTTAGGCGTAGATGAATCCGGCGCGGTTTACATCGTCAGCAAGCAGACCCAAACGATCTTCAAGACCGCGCTGGTCTATACCGGCAAGCCAGTCAAATCAGAGCCGAGCATCCACCAGCGCGAATCCATCGGCGGGACGACGGGCCTGGTGATCGTCGTCGGCGGGATCGCACTGCTGCTGATTGTGATGCTGCTGCTCGCCATGATGGGCGCAAAACGGAAGCCCGTTTAGCTGCCTTTGGCCCGACGCTGCAGTTCCGCATCAATGAAGCCCTGCAGGTCGCCGTCGAGAACGTTCTGCGGGTTGGGCTGCTCATGGTTGGTGCGGTGGTCCTTGACCCGGTTGTCGTAGAAGACATAGCTGCGGATCTGTGAGCCCCAGCCTCGGTCGACACTTCCGCCGGTCGCGGCGTCTTTCTCTGCCTGGCGCTTCTCTTCCTCGATCAATTCGACCTTGCCGCGCAGCATGTTCATCGCGATCTTCTTATTCTGCTCAAGCTTCCGCTCGACCGAGCAGACGATCATGATCGTCTCGCTCATGTCCGGCGTCTTGTAGACCAGCCGGACCGCCGAGGCGACCTTGTTCACGTTTTGGCCACCCGGGCCCGAGGAACGCGCGAAGTTGGTCGTCTCCAGGTACTGGTCGTCGATCTCCGGCCCACCGGTGTCGGGGAACTCGGGGACAACATCCACCGTGCAGAAACTCGTCTGCCGCTTGCCCTCCGCGTTAAACGGGCTGACGCGCGCCAGGCGGTGTGTGCCACGCTCTGTGGAGAGGTAGCCGAACGCCATCGGCCCCTTGATAAACAGAGAGACCTCCTTGATCCCCGCCTCCGTGCCGTGGGTCTTGCTGTACTCGCTGACGTCCCAGCCCATCTTTTCGCAGTAGTACAGGTACATCCGCATCAGCATCTCGCACCAATCGTCCGCTTCGGTGCCGCCCGCGCCGGACTGGATCGTCAGATAGCAGTTGCGGCCGTCGTACTTGCCGGACAAAAGCGCCGCGGTTTCGAGCTTATCGAGGTCTTTAAGCAGGCCATCGATCTGGCCGTCGACCTCTTCGCGTGTATCCTCGTCATCCATCTCCTGGGCCATGTCCCAGAGCACCTGCGTATCTTCGATGTTCGTCGAGACAGCCTGTACCGGGTCGATACGGGCCTTGATGCTCTTGAGCTCCGAGATGATCTCATTGGCGGTGTCCTGGTTGTCCCAGAAGCCCGGCTCGCCCATCTTGGCTTCGAGTTCTTTGAGGCGTTCCTTGCGTTCATCGACGCGCATAGAGTCGCGCATCGCTTTGATGCGTTCTTGGATTTCGGACAGGATGCCGGGGATGTTTTCGTGCTGCATAGAGCGGGCGATTGTAGCGGACCCGGGCAGTCCCGTTACTCGCCTGTTGATTGCCTGAGCCACGCCCGACGTGCCGTCCAGCCGCGCCAGCCATCGAGCTGATCGGCGAGCTCAGCGGACAGGCCCGCCTGGATGTGCTGCAGGTGCTTGCGCAGGCTGTCGTCGGCGTGTGGCTTTTCGTCGAGCGTGTCGTACTCAACCCGCTGGAACCTGGATTCTTCGTACCAGCCATAGATCGTGTGGCCGGGCGGCGCATCAGCGTACTTGGGAGGCAGGTATTCGAGCAGGTGCTCGATCGCGGGCAAGGCGTCGGCACCAAGCTCCTCGAGATAAGCGATATCGATCGAACCCGCCTGGCCGCCGAGTTCCTTGCAGTTGTGCACGTTGTAGTGCGCGATCATGGGGTCGAACGGCACGAAGCTGCAGACCCACAAGACCGCGATCCCCCACCCCATCGCCCAGCCGGTCAGCCAGGCGTTGTCACGCGATCGCGCGATCCGCAAGAGCAAGAGCGCCAGGCAGCCGGCGACCATGAGCATCCAGATGGCCGCAGCGATGCGCAGCCGGGTCAGCGTAAACACCTCGACATAAGCACCCAGACGCCAGGCCGCAGAGATCACCAGCAAGATGTTCTGGACGATCCAGATCAGCACGAGCCAGACCGCGAGCCTGCTGCGTTGCGCGATGCCGCCGGGCCTGAACACCGCGAGGACCAGCGCCGCGGCGAGGATGGCGGTGACGATCAGCGGGTAGGCGCCGCGATGGGCGTACTCGGCATAGGTCATGCCTTTGGGCAGCGACTCACCCAGCACCAGGTACCGGCTATCCAGTACAAGTTGCAACGCGAACACAAGGTTCATCGCCACCAGGCAGCGCACGATCAGGCTCTGGTACTGCCGCGCCAGCCAGGCGAGCATGTCTTCACTCGGCGGCTGGTCGTTGGGATCAATGCTAGGTTCCGCTTCACTCTCTTCCCACGGGTCGCCCTGGGCGTCGCGTTTCTGGGCGGCCGCGTTCGAGATCGGTTGCGCCTCTGCATCCGCTTGATCAGTATGTCCGGCCATTTGCGAGACGAGGTTGCGACCAAGCCTGACGATGCGCGATGTTCGCCGCGGCCGATGCCTCAGTAAGCCCCAGCACACGAAGCCAGCCAGGTACCACAGCAACATGCGGCTGAACGTGATGTAGTCGGTGAGATTGGTCAAAAAGTCGCCGACCCGGTCCACGCCTCGCCCCATCCAGTCCGAGACGACGGGGTTGGCCAGCGAGAAGAGCCCTAGGAAGATCAGGCTCAGGGCAACAGGGATCACAATCCCCACGATCCCCCAAACCAATCGTGCCGCAGCCATGGCCTTTTTTCGCAGGCCGTTTGTCCGCCGTGCCCAGCGCCGCGCCAGCCGGCTGTCGCGCACCGGGCGGATCAAGGCGCCGCCCCACGCGCCCACAAGCCGGCTGAGCCAGCGCCACCCCAGTCGGCGGTCCGACCAGCCGTGGGCCAGCATCGCGAGCGTGCCTAGCGTGATCAGCGACAGCACCACCGCGATCGTGCCTGGCTCAAGCACCAGCGACACACAAAGCCCGATCGTCATCAGCACCAGCGACCAGCCCCAGGCTTTCTGCGGGCCTATCAGCACCGCACGCCCATTTCGCAGGAGCACGATCAACAATAGCCAGGCGACAAACCCGCCAAGTGTCCAGCCGACATGCTGCTTGTAGAACAGGACGTCCGCAAGCACCGCCGTCACCAGCGAAACCCCCGCGACTGCCGGCAATCCGAAATGAAGCCATCTGCTGTGTCGAACCATTGCACGCACCGAAAGAAGTGAGAATCCCTCACTGCTACGTCAAGGTCGACCCAAAGGTTGCGGGCTCGGCAGAAATTAACCGCCCGTCACCGCGGCGATCGCGTCGCACAGCGTGTCGAGGTTGCTCGGCGTGATGCCCGCGACGTTGATTCGGCCGCTGCCAACAATATAAATCGCGTGATCAGACTTGAGGGCGGCAACCTGGTCCTTGGTCAGCCCGGACATGGTGAACATGCCGTTCTGCTGCTCGATGAAGCCGTTGCCTTTCGCATTGAGCTGGACGCCGCGGTTGTCAAGGGCCTGGCGCAAGGCAGACCGCTGACCGTTGATCCGGTCCCGCATCTTCGTGAGTTCGTCGAGCCACTGCTGGGTGAGGCCTGCATCATCGAGGATGCGCTCGACCACCAAAGCGCCATGGGCAGGCGGGTTTGAGTAGTTACGCCGGACCGCGAGCTTGACCTGGCTCTGAACGGCGGCGGCCTGACTCGCATTCGAAGCTACGAGCGTCAAGGCGCCAACACGTTCGCGATAGAGGCCAAAGTTCTTCGAGTAGCTCGAGCAGACCAGCACTTCGTCGCAGACCCCAAGCACCTCTCGCAGGCCGGCCGCGTCCTCATCGACACCCGAGGCGAAGCCTTGGTACGCGAAGTCGACCAGCGGCAGCGCCTGCTTTTCTTTGAGTAGCGCCGCGATCGCCCGCCACTGCTCGGCCGAGGGGTCGACACCCGTCGGGTTGTGGCAGCAGCCGTGCAGCAGGACTACGTCGCCCGGCTTGATCGCGTCGAGCGCCGCGGTCATCGCATCGAAGTCGAGGCTGTTGGTCTCGCTGTCGAGGTAGGCGTATTTCTGCGTCGGCAGGCCGGCCGCCTGGAAGATCGCGTGGTGGTTCGCCCAGGTCGGATTGCTGAGCCAGAGTGTCGCGCCGCTGTGGTTGTTCGTGATGTAGTCGCCCGCCACACGCAGCGCACCGGTCCCGCCCGGGCACTGGAACGTCACCGCCCGGCCGTTGTCGATCAGGTCACTGCCCTCACCGAAGAGTAGTTTGCGGGTGGATTGGCCGTAGCCCGGTGAGCCGTCGATCCCGAGGTAGGACTTGGTCGGCTCGTTCTCCAAGAGCCAGCGCTCGGCCTGAACGACCGCGGCGAGGGTCGGGGTGTTGCCCTGCTCGTCCTTATAGACACCCACGGCGAGGTTGATCTTGTTCGGATTGGGGTCGGCCTTGAAGGCCTCGGTCAGACCGAGGATCGCATCGGGCGGAGCGGGTTGGACGGACTGGAACATGCTGCGTCTCTTGGGTCGGTGTAGGGCTTGGGATCGGGCAGCGTAGCAGCGAGCAACAGCACGGGCAACGCGCTTTTTTGTCGCCCGCTACCGGGGCCGGTAGGATGCCTGATTCAAGCAACCCCCAAGGGATTTATCGCGATGGAAACTGTACGACTTGGACTGATCGGCTGCGGCGGCGCGATGGCCCGCTTCCACGAGACCTATTTCAAGGACGTCGAAGGCCTGACCTACGCCGCATGTACGGACATGAAACCCGAGGCGGCGGTGGAGTCTTCCGAGAAGCACGGCTGCAAGCCGTACGACACCGCCGAGGCCCTGATCGACTCGGGCGAGGTCGACCTCATCCTGGTCGCGACGCCCCACTTCACCCACCCGATCTTCGCCCAGCGTGCGTTCAGCAAGGGCATCAACGTCATCACGGAAAAGCCCCTAGCCGTCACCGCCCACGACGGGCAGGCCACCATCGATGCCTTCGAAGCGGCGCGCAAGCAAAATGGCAACCTCATCTTCGCAGGCATGTTCCAGCAGCGCACCTTCGCGCAGTGGGCGACGATCAAACGCCTGTGCACCGACGGCAGCGTCGGTGAAATCATGCGCGTCAACTGGACGATCACCGACTGGTTCCGCACACAGACCTACTACGACGCTGGCGGCTGGCGCGCGACATGGAAAGGCGAGGGCGGCGGCGTCCTGCTCAACCAGTGCCCGCACAACCTGGACCTGCTCTGCTGGTTCGTTGGCCAGCCCTCTAAAGTCACCGCGCTGGCTGAGCTCGGCAAGCACCACCACATCGAGGTCGAGGACGACGTCACCGCCATCTTGCAATGGCCCAACGGCGCGTCGGGCACGTTCATCACCTCCACCGGCCAGACTCCGGGCATCAACCGCCTGGAGATCGTCGGCAAGAACGGCACCGTCATCGCGGACCTCATGCCCGGCGACGAGGCCCACACCCTGACCTACTTCCGCACGCACGAGCCGGTCGACGAGTTCACGAAGAACTGTCCCGAGCGCTTCGCCGAGATCCCCGCCGACAAACTGGTCATCACCCCGGCCGACGGCGACAAACGCCCCAACCACCAGCGCATCGTGCAGAACGTGGTCGACACGATCCGCTTCAGTAAAGGCCAGAGCAACCTGCTGACCCCGGCGCCGGAGGGGCTCTACGGACTGGAACTCGGCAACGCCATGCTGATGTCGGGCCTCAAGTCATCCCCCGTCGAGCTGCCGATGCCCGCGGAGGGAGAGCTGAGCCGCAAGGCCTACGCCGACCTGATCACGCACTTGGGCGACACCTCGACGTTCAAGAAGAACGAGGTAAAGGAAAGCAAGGCCGACATGGCCGGGTCGTTCTGAGTTGACCCTATGAAGCGGCGCGACTTGTCGCGTTATGCGGCATCGCCGCGACGCTTCATGATGCATCCTTACGCCGTGACGACCTCATCCATCGGGATATCGTGCGCGTCGCCCGGCAGTGTGTCGGCGAGCTGCTCGTTAAAACACAGCCCAATCTTGTACGTCGCCGGGTGCTGCACTAGGTAGCGGTCGTAATACCCCCCGCCCTGACCCAGCCGATCGCCGGAGCGTGTGAACGCGAGGCCCGGCACGATCGTCACGTCCGGCGTCTCCTCGAACGGCTCGTGCGTCGTCGGCTCGGGGATGCCGAACCGACCCGGTGCAAAATCATCCAACGCGTGGATCACCACCGGCTGCATCACACCCGTATCGCTCGTGACGCGCGGCACCGCAACCGTCTTGCCCTGATTAAGCAACGCCGCGATCAGCTCGTGCGTGCCCGCCTCACTGCCGCTGGACACGTAGACGAACACGCTACCCGCGTGCTCAAGCCGTTCAATCGTCATCGCCAATGCTTCGAGCGCCCCGGAACGCTCCTGCCGATCTGCTTCAGGTATTGCCGAGCGTACCGCGCGGTAGTGCTGACGAAGCACGGGTTTGTCCATCGGCTCGGGCATCATGCATCCTGCTCCGCATAGAGCGCGGGTTCTTCCGCATCCGCTTCGTGCTCAGAGATCGGGTCGAGTTGCAGGTAGCCCTTGAGCCAGTGCACCGCCAGGTAGATCACCGGCGTGTCCAGCAAGGCCACCACGAACTTAAACACGTACCCCGTCGCAATGAAGAGAAGCAGTTGCGGGACGACCGACTGCTCGGCATCGATCGGGAGGGCCTTGGCGTAGTAGTGCGTGATCAAGATGACTGCCGTGGTATCCACCAACTGGCTGACCAGCGTCGATCCGTTGTTGCGGAGCCAGAGGTGCTTGCCCTTGGTCAGACGTTTCCAGAAGTGGAAGAGGTGCACATCGACGAACTGCGCGACCAAGTAGGCGATCATCGATGCGGCGACCGCGCCGAAAGCCAGTGTGCGGATCTCAAAAAAGGCCGGCGACTCGGTGCCCGGCAGGACCCCGCCGACCCAGAGGATAAAGATGACCCAGAGGTTGAGGATGAGCCCGACCCAGACGACGAAGTTGGCCCGCCGTCGGCCATAGAACTCGGAGATGAGGTCCGTGCAGAGGAAGGTCAGCGGATAGGGTAAAACCCCGATCGCCAGGGCGAAGCTGACCTCGCCCCACTGCCCCCATTGCCAGCCCGCGTCGCCACCCATGCTCGCGAGCACGATAAACCGGCTGATCCCCAGGATATTAAGCATCGCCAGCGTGCCCAGAAACAGCCCAGCCAGGACGAGGAACACCCGCTCTCGGCGGCGGTGCAAGACCGCGGCGGGGACCGCGTTGGGGGGCTGGGATACTGGGGGCATGCAGTGAGTGTAACGATTGATAGAAAGCGCCAACAAACCGCAAACTTGTCTAGGCGCTGGGCCTATCCGCAGGCTATACTTCATCCTTCGGAGGAGATGGCCCCATCTTCTCGCTTGAGACCGGAGCGTAGAGCCTCATGGCGATAGATCTAGACCTGTCCGCGATAGCAAAAGCCACGCGCTACCCCATCGACGCGTTCCTGTTTGTGCAGCGTGGCCTGGACTTCACCGTCACCCGCCTGCACGGCGAGGTCGACGACGATGAAGACCTCTACGACCCGGAAGACCTCGAATCCTCCCGCCACGTCAGCGGGCAGGACCTGTGTATGGGACTCCGTGATTTCGCGATCAAAGAGTACGGCCTGCTCGCCCGCACAGTCCTCCGTCGCTGGTCGATCAACACCTGCCGGGACTTCGGCGAGGTCGTCTTCGCGATGGTCGATGCCGGCCTGATGCGGAAGACTGACGACGACACGATCCACGACTTCAATAACGTCTTCGATTTTGCCAGCGCGTTCGAGCCCGGCCTCATGCTGGGCAATAAGAATGACTAAATAGGGTCTAGTGGCTGGGGTCTGGGGTCTGGGGTCTATTTTCAATACCCTGAGCCAAGGACTTATTGATCGACGATTGACTGCTTCGCGACGCGGGACGGCATATTTCACGCCTCGGGGTATCGCATTATTACCGCTTCGTCACACTCACCTAGAGCCTAGGCCCTAGCCCTTAGCCCCTAGCCGGTTGTCAGACCTGCCAATTGCTGGCACAGTATGTTCTGTGTTCACGCATGAGGGGCCCCGATGGCTGATCCCGAAGAACAGAAAGCCGACGCGGACGAGCAGGAGAAGCAACCGACGCCCAAGGCCCGCTACGTCTGGCAGCGGCTGTGGTTCCAGTGGGTCCTGGGCACGATCGTTTTCTTCCTGTTCCTCTCGTTCGTCATCCCGCCCATCTATTGGTTCATCAGTAAGCTCAGCCCGGTGCTCACACCGGTGCTGGTCGGGCTCGGCCTGGCCTACATCTTCAGCCCGCTGACCTGCTGGGCCGAGAAGCGACACAACATCAAGCGCCCGGTGACCGCGGGGTTGATTCTGGGCGTCGTGGCGCTTGTCCTCGCGATCGCGATCCCGATCCTCATCGCGGTCTCGATCAATCAGGGCTCGGACCTTGTCGAGAAGGCACCGCAGTACGCCGAGACCGTGCTGGGCTGGATGGGCAGCGACCTCGATGACGCTCGCGAAAGAGTCGAGGCGTTCATCCAGAGCATCGACTGGACCCAGCTCAATGCGGAGGCCGCTCAAAAGGCGCTCGGTATCAGCGCGAGCGTGCTCTTTACCGGCTTCGGCTACCTGTCCTACGCAGCGATCTTTGTACTCGTCACCGCGTTCTGCTTCTTCATCTTCAGTTGGAAGCTTGAAGAGATCAAAGCGTGGTTCGCCGCCTTTGTCCCCAAGCCCTACCGCGGAGAAAGCGCACGTATTCTTGGCATGATGGACGAAACGGTCTCTGCGATCATCCGCGGCCGACTGGTCCAATCGCTCGTCCTCATGGTCATCCTGAGCCTGGGCTGGTGGATGGCGGGCGTACCGTACTTCCTGCTGCTCGGTGTGTTGGGCGGCGCGTTGAACCTGCTGCCGTTCGCGGCGATCCTGTCCTGGCCGGTCGCGGTGATCCTCACGATGGTGCACGCCGCGGGCGATCCCGAGGCTTCGCTGCTTCTCGCGGCGCTTTGGCCTACGGTGGTCTACGTGATCGCTCAGTCGCTTGACGGGTGGGTGATCGAGCCATTGGTGCAGGGCCAGGCGACAGGCATGGACGCGCTGACGGTGCTGCTGGTTGTCCTCGCGGGCGGGGCATTGCTGGGCATCCTGGGTGTCGTGCTTGCGGTGCCGATCGCAGCATGCATCAAGATTCTCTCGCAGGAAATCCTGCTGCCCAAGCTGCGTGCGTTCGCGGAAGACCCGCCAGACTTCGGCCAAAAGGGTTCTGTGTAAAGCACACCCCGCCCCAGCCATAAGCCGAATGATTTATTGAGATCTGACAAGGCCTAGTTCAGATGGCCTACGTACACGTATAAATTTTTCGAAGTGAACAGAAAACCCTTGATTCATAAATGATCGGACCGATATGATGCATGTGCGATCGATGTGTGTGGTCGATCGTCCCGCCCCTCACCTTGCGAAAGGGCCTCCCGTGAACATCCGCCCCGTATTGACAACGCTCTGCCTCGTCGGTCTTGTAGGCCTGCCTTCATATGCTCAGACACGTAGTGAAAAAGTCGACAAGCTCGCCTCCATGCTGACCGGCGCGATCAATGACAAGCAGGCCGACAACAGCGAGGTCTACACCGACGCGAAGACGGGACAGGTCATCCGCGCAACGCCGCTGCAACTCATGCGTGAAACGATGACCTCGGTCAATCTTGAAGATATCCCCGGCAAGCTTGCGCTTGAGATCTGGGCGAGCCAAACGAACGTTCCCCTGGTCGTCAACTGGGCGTCTCTTGAAGCCCAGGGCGTCGACCCCACAACCCCCATCACACTCAAGCTCCACCGTGTGCCCGGCGAACAGGTCCTCAAGCTCATCATCCAGCAGTTGCACCCCGACCCTTTGGGCGACGACGAGTTGCTGCTGGATGTGCAGCAGTGGTACGTCCGCGTGATGACCCGGCAAGACGCCCTGCGCCGCTCAACGACCAAGATGTATTTCATCGGCGACCTGCTGATGGACATCCCCCACTTCGACAACGCCCCGGGCTTTGACCTCAACGATGCGCTGAGCAACACCAGCTCCGGCGGCAGCAACGGTGGAGGAGGAGGCGGCGAAGAGAGCAAACTCTTCCGTGACGACAACGACGATCGCAAAGAGAAGCCGTTGAGCAAGCAGGAGAAAGCGCAGCGCATCGTCGAGATGATCCGCGAGACCATCGAGCCGGACATCTGGCGGGCCAACGGCGGGGAGTACGGCTCGGTCCGCTACTACCGCGGCATGCTCGTCGTCAAGGCCCCTGCGTTTGTCCACGAGCAGATCGGCGGCACCACCGGCAGCACCACGAAGCGCTCCTCGACCAAGCGCCAGACCAAGCGGTCGTCAAGTGATTCAAGCCCGGAACAGACGAAGCGTTCGTCCTCGGGCAACGTCGCCGGGGTCGGCTCTAAGAGCCCAACGCTGGTCCGCTGACAGCAAAACATCAACCCAAACAAGAAAGCCCACGTCATGACGGCGTGGGCTTTTTCATGATTAGATGCGCCTGGTGACGCACGGGAGACTCCAGCACGCTCAGGCCGGCTGTTGTTCTCCGGCGTCCATGTCTTCATCCTCGTCGGCCGAAAGACCCTCGATCAGATCCTCGTCGATCCCGTTACGTACACGGTTGAAGACTTCGTTGCTCGCTTGACGGTCGTACTTGAAGTCGTCGATCAGC